>Ga0315915_1000709_pt1 | contig 36434 bp, 15 predicted proteins | sample MpolbnodulesMG_FD_207738 | JGI IMG/M metagenome (GOLD analysis project Ga0315915, IMG submission 207738) | Medicago polymorpha root nodule microbial communities from Los Angeles, California, United States - branched nodules | ecosystem: Host-associated > Plants > Roots > Nodule | place: USA...
TAAGAGATTTCCAAAAAAATAGCATATAATTAGGAACATAATTTTATTTTACTTTAGATAAACATAAAATGCAAAAGTGTGAGGGAAAAATTAGGTTAAGTATAGCGAGACGGATTAACATTTATAAGTAACGTAACATAATAGGTTAAGTATAACAAAATAGGTTAACATTTATAAGTAAGAGATTCGGTTAAGTATAACGAGACGGGTTAATGGTTATTCCTTTCCAAAAAAACAGCTTGTAATTAGGAACATAATTTTATTTTACTTTAGATAAACATTGAATGCAAAGTGTGGAGGGAAAAATTAGGTTAAAATTAGAGATGACATTTTGCATAAATTAAATCTAGGGTTAACATAGTAAAGTCACGCAAAAAAATTAGGTTAAATCTAGGGTTAATATTGCGTCACGGGTTAACATTTAGAAATAAGAGATGACATTTTGCATAAATTAAATCTAGGGTTAATATAGTAAAGTCATGCGAAAAATTAGGTTAAATCTAGGGTTAATATTGCGTCACGGGTTAACAATTAGAAATAAGAGATTTCTTATCTATTGATATTTTCTTTACTTTCAAGTCTTCGGTATGTTAATATTATCAGTGTTATTAAATGGCGGCCCATGGCGTGGCGGATTTTGGGACAACAGCCATAGGCAATTTGTGAACAGATGCTCACCATGGCTGCGCCATAGGCCGCCGTGGCGCGTTTAAATGGTGGAGCTTTAGCTTTCCACCATCAACAGCATTAGTTATTATTGGTTGTAACAAATAATACTCACTTTACACAATTAACACTGTTCATTCTCCTTTTGTTTTGCAAGTTACTAATGACTAATAAATTTACAATGTCCAGTTCATTTATCTGTTTAAGTCATTCATCTTGGGATCCATTCCCGTCAGTGAAACAAATCGAGCTTATCTAATTTTACTTTGTTCTTGTTCAATCCCAATGATGCCATGTTACTATTATCACTGATATGATAGTGTTTATTTAAAAGTCATATTTCTGTCAAGGTACTCTATTATATGCTTCTGCAGTTTTATATCGGAGGCAACATTTTGAAAATTCTTGCACACCAAATCAATGCTTATACGTACGTGCATGTACAAAGACATACACATATATAAATGAAATACGGAAGCAGCTAATGACTCTTCCTTTTACTCTACAGATTAACTTGGCTCGAGAAACACTTAAAGGACTCTTGGCTCATTGGTTGAGAAAGCGAAAGGAAAGGATGGGAACTCCTGCTTCTGCTAATGGGGAATTATTATCTGAAAATGGTATTGGTACCAGAAGTCTTTCACATTCAAGAATTGAGGTTGATGGAAGTTCTGAGAATGATACTATGGTTTATCCTCCTTTTGAATTCTCAATTGTTTCCCCTCCTTCCATTATTACCGAGGGAACTCATGGAGGTCCTTGGAGGAAAAAGATTACGGATTTAGATGGACCTGAGGATGATAAAGACATCCCCTGGTGGTGTCAGGACTGTGTATTGAATAATCGGTTACCTGCTAGAGAAAATTCCAAGTAATTTTTTGTCTTCATGTTTATTTTTGTTCTCTCTAAATTGTTGCATGTATCCCATGCTTGTAGCAGTAAGAGTGAAAGATTGCTCGTCATGGGTCGTGGTAATTTGCATTTATTGTCATAGCATGATCAAATTATTTCCTCAATCTTATTTTCATATTATTATGGATCAAAGCAACATATTTGACATGTTCTGATGTTTTAAAGGTCCTATTTTCCATGTCTTCTGTGTAAGAACTCGGTTGACTCTTGATAGTTATATAATGATTGTACACTATACACGTCCCAAAAAAATATGGTGGCACTTAAATGTAGCAATTATGATAGAAATCAACTTGTGATTTTATTGAGTTGTACTGGAGTGCTTCCGACTAGTCAAGTGGCAGTTGTCGCTTGGTTTTATGTAGTTCTTACTGCACCTTTAAGCACTTTTTTCTCTCCTAAATGATGAATTTATTTTCTTACTTTTTATACTTGGGAAAAAGTGGAAGAATATGGTTTGAGTTTCTGAACACAGTTGTAATTTTATAATTCTAGCAACCTCTGATTATTATTTTTGGGCCTGTTATATACTGTTACCTCTAATATCATATTTTTATCTTAACCTTTGCAGATGCAGTTTCTATTTATATCCTTGTGAAGGCTCTAATGTTCAGATCCACACTCAAGGGAAGCTAAGTGCTCCACGTATATTAAAAATTCAGAAGGTCAGTTTTAATATTTCATATTGACAAATGGGAAATAATAGTTTCATGTGCTTTTCCAGTCTTTTGAAATTTTCTTCATTTCTATATGAAAAGAAAATGTTCTGTAGCAAGAGAACAATGGGCCGAACCTTTATCCTTGAAGCTATAAATTGCTTTTGACATAAAATTGAAGACATTACCATTAACTTGATGATAAATCTATTTTATCTATATGAAACTGGCTATTGGGTTGAGCTTAACTCAGCCGTACAAATCCGGGCTGTAAGACAAGGACTGTCCAAGCCTCATAAGGACTTGGCCATATCTTTGGTAGGTGTGATATTTCGATACACCTCCTCACATCCAGGACTCTCATGTTTAGGGCTCGACATTTGGAAAATGGAGGAAAAATACAGGTTGCCTGATAACATCCAGTGTTGTTAAAGGTCAGCCTGTCGCAATGACATGGCAGATTTTTGGGCAACCGTCATAGGCAATTTGTGAAGGAATGTCCACCATGGCGGCACTATAGGCTGCAATGGCCTTGTTTATTTTGCGGATTTTCGGCTATCTGCCATGGACAACACTGATAACACCACTTCTCAAACCTAGGACCGAACATCGAGAGCACGGACAAAGAGAGCTTCTTTTTCCAACCCCAGGTTTCTAAAAAACCACACACCTGATCTGTTCGGAGGTGTACTTTCAGACGGAAAACACTGTGTTTTTGTCCAAAAGTATAACATACTTCCAAACGACATAAAAACCATTTTACACTTGCCCACTTTGTATTCTATGCTAAAAGTTATGGATTAATTTTGGTCATTTACTGAAATAGATTTCGCAACAGTAGAGGTCACTATAGTTTTTCCATTTTGTCGTTTTAGACAGTTCATTCTGAGGTCTCATGCTGACATTTCTTGCTATACTTGTTATCATCAAAATGGCTTATGTGGGAGTGGGAGGGACTGAGGAAGGCTGTGAGCAGGAAAACAAAAATTTAGCGTTTGCATTTATTGACTGTGATGAAGTGCAGTGAAGACATATATTTGATAACATAGTTGTAGGATTTCTAGTTCTATTCTGTTGATAAAAAACTTCAATATATTTTTGGTTGATTGCTTCGGTAGCCTATCACCACTGAGTTATATTCATGGATTTATGGTTCTTTGCTCTGTGTTGTGTAGTTGACCATGATCATACTTTCCAAAAGGATTCATTGCTCTGTTTATGGATAAATAGCAAAATTTTCCCAGCTCAATGATGCATTTATTAATGATCAACTCAATTTTTTTTGGTCTAGGTTATTAATTATGTTATAGAAAAGTTGGTGCTTGACAAACCTTTGGACAGTGTCAATGCCGAAGGTAGTTTTCCCCATGGACTTGCTGGATCACAGTTACAGCACCAAACTATTGGGGATGGATCTTTCCGATCTGGGCTTAAACCGTGGCAAAAAGTTAGACCTTCTATTGAAATATTGTGCAACAATCAGGCAAGTTATGCATTCTTATCAAAAGATAGTCTTATGACAGTGTATGTATTTAGTTTTTTAAATGACATGACGGTGTATGTATTTGGTTATTTAAATGATGCCAAGATTGAGCAAGTTCATGCTTTATTTTTTTATAGTTGGCCTACTCTTCAATTAATGCGTATGCACTTTAGAATTTGTTCACTTATCTTATGGAGATCTTTGGTTACCACACTGTTGTTTCCTGCAAATTATTAAAATTTAAAGACATAATTCCATTAGACCTACTTCCTTTGATGTTTTAAAGCTACAGCTTTTATCTGCTTCTATTATTCACGGCACAGAATTACTTGAAGAAATCTTGGTCAACAGCTTTGAAAGTGTGTTGGTCTAATTATCCTGAAAACCAGTTTATATACCTTATACCTATACATACGGTTGAAAATGTGCTCTTATTCAACAGGAATAATACTTGGCAGAAACTTTATTCAATTTCTAGGATATGTTTGCTTGATGTGATGAGATGAACAGATCATGATAATAATTAAGATAATATTGAGATGTAATATTTTCATATCATCTAACATAGCCAAGTTTTTTAATTTCGATTTCCAGATATTGTCTCCAGAAATGAGTTTAGCCACAGTTCGGGCTTATATATGGAAGAGAACAGATGACCTAGCCCTGCATTACAGAGTAATTCATGGGAGGTGATTGCAAATTGAGCTTTTGTCGGTGGGGGTATAGCATCTTGAACTCAGCTTAGCTACGAATATAATGCTTTAATGACATATTTTCCTGCATTTTTTCTTTCTTTTCCACTACCAACTGGAACAGGGAAGGAAGACCTTAGTTAAATACTACTCTGCAATTTTTTTTTGATGCCTATATTGCTCCCCAAATTGAGAAGGCTTTAAGCCATTTCTCTGCAGCTTAGCTTCTGAGAAATATAGTGCGATTATGAAGCCTAAACTTTCTTTCAATCTGTAGGAAAATATTTTTGCATGTTTTGCCAATGCTTAAATGATGATCATTGGCACCACAAACAACTTTTGAAGAATTTGGATGGAATGCATATATACACTCTCCTTGTTATCCTTATCTTTTCTTCGATCATTTTGCAGGTTCTCTTCTGATTGAGTTAAACACTTCTGATTGAATCTAGTTGGGTGCTTGCTTTGATCAATAGCATTGTATGAGAATTGTATATTCTAAACTCTCAATGATAACCAAATTTAGTAGCATTATTCAAACCTGCTTGAATAGATTTTGTGGTGTTGAAATTTGTGACTAATTTTATTTTTTGAATTAACTAGCTGGAACATACTTTCAGTGGACATGACCAGGACTCGTGAATTTTGTGTCTGCAAGATGAAGAGGGTTTTTCTAATTGCTCTATTGGGTATTAGTGGAGATCATATGGGTAGGTAGCAAATTTAGGGATGACAACAAATATATTGTACATTTGATGTGTATGTTAAATACCTCAACGTAGAAATTATGTTCTGTAGATGTATTTTCCTTCATATTTTGTGTCTGTCTTGTTTTTTTGTTTGTTTTTGTTTTATATAAATTGGTTATCATTAATTGCAAGTAGAATCATTCTCATTTTCTTAAATTTGGTATCAGCCACCCTTCATTTTCTGCTTAACTCTCCTGAGTCTAGATCTCACTGTTTTCAGCCTGCTGTCCTTGGTTATATTTGCCTTCTATTTATGGTTATTACTCTTACTCCTACCTTTTTGTGCCAGAAATGTGGATTTGGAAACCGAAATCACAAACATATGTATGCTTGAGCAAAAGACGAACAAGTAATTGCTTGTCATCAATTAGTGCAAATTAAATTTTCTATTATTTTCAAACGTATGTGTTTGTTTAGCCAAAGTCATGAAACATCTAAACGTGCAAATGAGATCGATAATCCTTCAATAGAGGTTAATTTAATTGGTATGTGTGCGCACCTTATTCTGCAAAGGTGTGGGTTACTCTTGTCAATAAGAAAAATTTGTTGGTGGATAATCTGTACCAGTGTTTTAAAACCCGGACCGACCCGTTCGGTCGGACCGGTTGGCCCGCGAATTGGAGGGTGCAGGGCAGGCTACATGATCGGATATGCAATTAACCCGCTGAAATCCGGTGTGATCCGGCTGGGTCAGTGGGCGGACCGCTAAACCACTTTAGCCCACCCGACCCGTTTTTCCATTTATTTATTAATAAAAGGCACGGCAAATATAAAGACAAAAATCCTAGTAACACATACTCCTAACCTAAATGTCATTTTCAACCGCCGTTCTCCTCTCCCATCTCAACCGATGAAGATGATGAATATGGATATCAAGATTATGACAATTTAACTCCATGAGCATAAATAGTTTATTGATCAGTGAATTGTTATAACTTATTTGAGTTTCTGTTTTTTGTTGACTATGTAGCTTACTTGGGTTTGTAAGTCTCTTATATTTTGATTTTCAACATACTGAATTAGAACTTATTTGTGAGGTTTTTTATTCAGTACTATTGTTTAATGTATAAGCTAATTTGAATTTGATTGGAATTAGCTTGAATTGTGCTGCAGTTAAGAAATTAATGCAAACTTGCAATTGTGAATATAATTTTTTTAATGTACGAACTTTAAATAGAAAAAAAATGACATGATTTTTTTTTATCAAAATATCATTCATAATGTAGTTTTTGGTCATAAATATTTTTATATAAATCGGATCAATAGTCATTCGGTCCGACCAATGATCCACTGGTTCAACCAGTGACCTAATGACATAGTGCCTTGACTGGGTCAATCATTAGTCCGGATTTTAAAACGTTGATCTGTACACACCTCTGTTAGAGTCCTCTAAGCCTTGAGGTCTAACCCTTTAATCTCTTGGGATCAAATTCACTTAGAAAAAAATTAGATTGTTAAACTGGATAGACATCCACATTGAAGATCAATTACAGTTGTGGCGAGAAAATGTAGGAGAAGAAGTGTTGTGTTGAAAGAAGCTCAATGAAGCAAGTTTTGGCCGATGTAGTAAAAAACTCCGTGATTGCGGGCACTGTGAACTGGTGTCGTGACGGAGGAGATGGTCCATGTCGTGAAGGTCTATATGGCTGTGTATGTCACCGCAGATGAGAGTTTCAAACTAATTGTGCCGCATGCAAAGAAAGACGAAACAATTAACATTAAGAGTAAATTACACTACCCTCCCCTCCCTCAAAGATTCTTGAATTACACTCTCCTCCCCTCTTATTTTAAAATATACACTTTCCTCCCCTCTTATTCAAAACATATTAGAAAACTTATGACTTCCCTCCCCTAAGAGAAACTTGAATTTCATTCCCCTCCCCCATTATGTTAAAATCTACACTTTACTCCCTCAATATTTATTTTTTATTTCTAATAATCTAGAAAAATAATAATAATTTAACGCACTTCGAAAAAAATAGAATTGCGGGTCTATTTTAATATAATAAAAAATTGAATACATATTTTTCGCTATTTTTTATTCACAATTTCATTAATATGTAGTTTTAAACCCTATTATAAAATATGAAACAACCCAAAGTAAAATTAAAATATGTGAAAAATTACTAAAGACAATAAAACATGGTTATTTAAAAGTTAATTTTATACTCTAAATTATCAAATCAATAGCAAACTATTTAAATTTAATTATCATTAACATTTAAATTATAAAGAAATGAATTAATTTTTCTTAAATGATGGTTCAAAATTAATATATATCATAAAAATATTTATTTATGTTAAAATATATTAAAGTGTAGTGCATATTTAATTATTAGGGGAGAGGGTTGTAATTCAAGCATCTTATAAGGAAGAGAGTATAAGGGCCTGTTTGTTACGGATTAAAATAAAAGTGATTTTCACATAAAATAATTTAGAGATTATATTTTAGAGATTTTATGAAAAATCATAATCTATTTTGCGTTTGTTTACCATCATAAAAATCACTTTTTTTAAACAAATAATTTAGTTTGTTTGGATACAACTATATAAAAAGGATTTTTTGTAACAAAATTAGTTCAATCTTTTAAATCATATTTTCTCTCTCCTCTAAAAAAATCTATTTTTTGAGAAGCTGCTCTTAACAGCTTCTTATTTGAAGCTGTTTTTAGATTTTTTTTAGATTCTGATTTTTTTTTAAAAGTTGTAACAAACGGATGCAAAACTTTTAAAAGTGATTATTTTTTTGAAAAACGTGATTTTTTTCCTGAAAAAAAAAACTATAACAAACGGGCTCTTAATTTTATTTTTCAAGGGAGGAGAGTGTAATTCAAGCATCTTTGAGGAAAGGGGAGTGTAATTTACTCTAACATTAAAAATCAAAATGACGTCGTTTTGTTGTCTCTTTTTTTCTTTCCAAATAGAGAATCCAAAACGATGTCGTACTGATTATTTTTTATTTTTTTTTAAGAAAAGTTACGCACAATCTAACTATGGAACTAGCCCAACCGTCTTTGTCAAATTTTTCAATTTTATTGTTGGTTTTGTGATAGAAGAGTTTTCAAGATTAGCTAGATCGAACACAAGTGTAGTTTCTACTCGAACCGACAAATTTGACCCAATATTTATAACTTTATTGATTGATAGGGTTATGCTAACAAGTGTTCTTAGTGCACTTGTTAAGAAAACTAAAAGTAGTATGTTTACGTTGGATTCAACAATGTTTTAACTTTTAAAAAGTTAAAATCATCACTTTTTACTATTTTTCAATAGTACAATATTTCTATTTTTATTATCTTAACCAATGCCACAAATGCACTCTTTAGCATTTTCCTCAGAATTCACAATCACGAATTACTTACATTTTAGTATTAAAAAGGAGTTTGCTCTAATTTTACATTCTCTCCATACTTATTCTTATATTTTAAAAGCACATGCAATCCTATGTTTCAAGTCAACTTATTTTTGTAGAAATAAAATGTCAACTTATATTTTAATCTTAATTTTTATTATTTTACTTAAAGTCAACTAATAATTAATACAACAGTCAATGCTTTTTGTATATTCTTTATGAAAAAAGGTCCATTGTTCAATCTATTTCATCCCTCTTTTTATCATTTGGTTCCAAAATAAAATCAAGCATTCTTCCCAAATTTGGAACTTTTTAAATTTTAATGCGTGTCGAGAAAAGCGTGCAAATTCAGGCACTAAGACCTTTCACGCATGCAGCATGACCTTCAATTCGATTTCATTTCATTTTTATGCAACAAAAAATTTGATTCCACTTTTTAAAGTATTTTTTGTCTTGTTGCAATTTAATTATTGCAGTTGTATTATGGATCCATGCTTCAACATGCCATTTCTTGGCCTATATATGTGCCTATATAAATCCACCAATCTATATGTGTCTATTAATTATTAAGTTCCACATTCCTTAACTTCCTCAACTACAATTAGTTTATTTTTTTCCCACATTAACGTTTGTGTTATGGATTCTGGTCTCTGTTTAGTGTCTAGTCCAAACCATCAAAACATAGTTCAAAATAATTTCTACGACCCTTCTTGGTTACAAAAACAACGTTACGTTCCATTGAACTTCGTTTGGCCAAAAGAGTATCTAGTGAATGCAAATGAAGAGTTTCAAGCACCATTGATAGACCTTGATGGGTTCCTTAAAGGTAATGAAGAAGCCACAAACAATGTTGCAAAGCTCATATCCAAAGCTTGTTCAACTCATGGATTTTTTCAAGTGATTAACCATGGTGTTGATTTGAGTCTCATTGGTGAAGCTTATGATCAAATGGATGCTTTTTTTAAGCAACCAATTGATAAGAAACTTATTGCTCGTAAGATAAAAGGTTCAATGTGGGGTTATTCTGGTGCACATGCTGATAGGTTCTCCTCCAAATTGCCTTGGAAGGAAACACTTTCTTTCCCTTTTCATGATAATAATGCCTTTGAGCCTTCTGTCACTAACTACTTTGACTCCACCTTGGGAGAAGACTTTCAACAAACTGGGTAAGACTATAATATAGTTAATTATATTGTGCTTTATATATTTGGGTCCCAAGTTTCTTATTTTATGAAGAAACAATTATTTATTTTATTCAAATATATCATGAAATAAAAGTCATAAAAACCGTCGGAATCTTGCACAAATGGTTGGTGTGTGCGTAGTGTTTGTGAGTGTTTTAAACCCTAGAGTATCGAGTTTGATTCCCACTATATCAAAAAATTATGTTGAAAGTCCATGAGATATAACATGAAAAATTATTTATATGTGAATAGATACCCATCGCCTTAATTACAAGTAGATTTTGTATGACTGAGTTAAGATCAATCTAAATTTTAATATGATATCAGAGAACTAAAACCTATTGGATCACTCGTTGTTGGGGCACTAAGAACACACTTCAAATATCTTTTCACATATCACTTTTAGCATAATCTCTTGATTATTTATGTTTTTTTCCACATACTCGAACTCAAGTACTTGTTTAAGATTTCAAGTCTAACTAATTTCACACGGATCAATGTGATGTTGGTATATACACTAATACTCACACAGAACTTGAACATATATGAATTGTAATAATTTGTTGTGCATCATAAATTGTGCAGAGTGGCATTCCAGAAGTACTGTGAAGCTATGAAGAAATTAGGGATGAAGCTGATGGAGATATTGGCTATAAGTTTGGGATTAGATAGGTTGCATTTTAAGTACTTGTTTGAAGATGGTTGTTCCATAATGAGATGCAACTATTACCCATCATGCCAAGAACCAAGTGTTGCATTAGGGACAGGACCACATTGTGACCCAACAACATTAACAATACTTCACCAAGATCAAGTTGGAGGGCTTGATGTGTTTGCTGACCAGAAATGGCAGACGGTTAGACCTCGTTCAGATGCATTTGTTGTTAACATTGGTGATACTTTCACGGTATGTAGGACCTCTCAAAATATTACTATAGCATTACATCATATGCATGATAATAATGTTATTTTTTGTATGCTTCCACATCTTTACTTTGTGGCTGTGTGTAACTCTGACATATTATGATCCCCTTGCAATCAATCAACACTGACTGAGCAGATACACTTTTATGTACATCAAAGATTCTACTTCTGATCATTTCAAACCCTAATTAAGTCTTAATTTACACGTCAAATTATAAATGCTCAAATTACAATGGTGAAATTATAATAGGACATGAGCATTATTGTTAGATGTTATAGTATAATTTTAGATAACCCTAATTCAAACAAAAGATTACTTACTTTTCAATCTAGTTTTAGATTACAACTCTTTCATTTTATATCAATTTACAGTGAATAAGTGGGGTGTTGGAGTTTGAACTCTGGTCACAGAATATATTATACAATGTTCCTATCAACTAGACTAAACTCACATAACACAACTCTCTTTCCGTTAAAAACAAGAGAATTAATGCCAAAAAGGATGTTAAAATTTTATATATGACTATATTTTCCGTGTGTAATATTTTAATATTTACACACATGTCATGTGAAATACAACCATAGTTTCTAAAATGTTATGAAAATGTGTAACAAAATGTCCAAGTATTGATGCGTGTATGAAATATTTACACACATGTTTTAATATTTACACACATGTCTTAATAAAAAAAATAGTCATTTAATAATAATGCAGTTTTATCGTGCACATGTTCTTAAAATGGTTAACTAATAATATGTTTTCACTCATGTCAAATCTCATAAGAATCCAATCCAACACCAAATAAGATTATGATTAACTTTTTTTTTGTTAAAGTACATGATTTTGACCCAGAGGTATTTTTATAGCAAATCAAATAATTTTAAATTTATCTAATTGTTTATATTATTTATATTATAGTAACTTTTAATTTTGAAATACTTTCCTAATAAAATGTTATGAAAATGTGTAACTTCCCTTAAAAAAATTGAAAATGTGTAACAATATGTCCAAGTATTATATTGATGCGTGTCTGTGTAAGTGTGTATGACATACTTTTTATATCAATCATCAGCCATCGGAAATTTGAGGGTTTTTCTACTAAAGTATGATTAGGTGTATATCTGCTATTGCTAAATATTCTCTAAAATAGTATACAAGTGACTATTATATTTTTTGAAAGAAAAAGCTTCAATTGAGCCGATTAGCATGCTTTCTTTAATCCTTAAATATATGTTTTATGTTATATTATATTTATAGGGTATAAATCTGAGCTTGGTAGACTATGTCCACCCATCCTAAAGTCTCCCCAGTGTATATAATATGTTATTGCATTATTTTAATTTTTTTTTGTCAAACATACTTTGAAATGGATATTAATAAAAATGTTTTGTATGTCATGGCTCAAAAAATGATTACAAATTAACAAACCAAATGGTCAAACCTCATGTATTAGAACATATCATTATCTATATCTGCATATCTTTGAAGCAACATTTTTCATCCTAGGCAGCATATGGATATATATAGATTATATGTTATTATTTTATTCGAATTAACTATTATAGCAAGGCAGCAACCATCACACATCGTAAATGGATAAAAACACCGTTTTCATGCCTCAATTATTTGGAAAATGAGTGATGTATACTAGTAGATAGGAAGAAAAAAGAAATAGACTGAACTTTCAAATTGTAGGAACTCTTCAAGTTGCTCATTGAAACTTAATAATTTGACAAAAATGTCTTTAATTTAAATTATAATTTTTTTTAGGTTTAAAATTATAAATTGTTGGTAATATATATTATTCCAAACGGTACATTTTTTTAGTAAATATTTTGAATTAATCTTTAAAGCTTTGAATATCAAACAAGTCACCGTACTTATACGAATGCTGGCTATTATATCTAGGTGATCACTTTGATATCTGAAGTTTTGTTGAACGCACACTTATCTTTTTTTAATCATTCAATGTCATGCTATGTTATTTCTTTATATTTAATTTAATTATTTTAAAGCAAATTCAAATTTTGAATTAATAGAAAGATGCCCAATTTTTTTTTATGTATGATCAATTTCTTGCCAAAAAAGCATATATTGAGAAATGAAATGAGTGGCACAATTATGTTTTCTTTGTTGATAGAATATTTAATTGGAAGAAAGAAAGTTTATGTTTTAATGAGAAGGTTTATAATCCAAACAAAAATATGGTTGGTTGGGAGTAAAGCTAGGAACGTAGTTGTAATTTTAGAAAAAGTAAGTGGTCAAGAATAGACAAATAATTTGAAGAGTTTTTTCTAAGATATGTAAGTACATTGTCACTATCTAGGTAAATAATTTGGATCATATTTATACATATGAAGTTGGTTATAAGACAAGGACCGTGTGTATAATTTAGGCATGCAGGTGTACGAATTCTTAACTTATTTTGTTTGTTTGTTTAGGCATTATCAAATGGTAGATACAAGAGTTGCTTGCATAGGGCAGTGGTTAATAGGTACAAAGAGAGGAGGTCCTTGGCATTCTTTCTGTGCCCAAAAGAAGACAAAGTGGTGAGACCCTCACAAGATATTGTGAGTAGAGATGGGACAAAACAATATCCTGATTTCACATGGTCACAATTGCTTCAATTCACACAAAATCACTACAGAGCTGACGAAGCTACCCTGCAAAATTTCACCAAGTGGTTACTATCCTCCAGAATTACAAACACTTTACCTTAATTAACCAACAAATTATTTTTGTTTTACTTATTTTTGCTTTTGCTAGAGGTTTAGATGCATTCCTTATCTCCTTAATTATTGTTAGCTAGCTCCATGTATTGATGAATTGAACATGGAGTTCCTATTTATGTAATTCGATTTCATTTCTTACGGCATATTAAGATTATAAAATTCAAAAACTAGAAGGAACTTTATTGACGATATACCGTGCTCAAAATCGAGTATTTTTTAGGTTAAAGATGGGTTTCCCTCTTTTTTTCTTTAGTCTCTCCTCCGTTTATAATGTTCATTATGGACAACAAGATGATGAGCTTAGTATATAGACATCGGCCAAGTATCCTTTGATGGCTATAACTCGGCCAACAAGAGATTTTAGTCCTCTGAACCTAGTATGATATCTATTCAATATTTTATAAGGGTCTCCAAACATGAGATTTATAAGGATGAAATGCTTAGAATGATACGTTTGGTTATAATTTGTATTTATTTTTTTGTTATATCACTTTTGTAATGGAATTGGCTGAGTCAACTTAATGAAAAAAGTATTCGAATTGTTTTAAATTTCTTCAATTCTTCAACAATGATTATAGCATCAAGTTTTGATTATTTTGCAACTAACTAGAGATGGTAAAATTATATCATTTCTTAACAAGCATCCTTTTTTTTTTTTTTTTGAGCAAAGCATATCCTTTTTTCTGAACACTATGAGATGGTAAAATTAAACGCTTCCGAGATTTTTAACTCATAAGAAAAGTTTTTTTCAAAAAAAAAAACTCGTAAGAAAAGTTTATTTATGAGTTCAAATTTTAATCGGCATAAAATAAAATAAAAAAGAAGCAGCCATAAGCATAACCTTTGGATTTCCAAAATTTCAAACGTTAAGTACTTTCTTTTTTATAGCATCAAGTTTTGATTAGCAACTTAATTAGAGTTTAATCTGCTAGATGAGAGTAGCCATAAGTTCGAGAAAAAAGATAAAATTTATCTCCAGTTTTAATGTTATATAAGTGTTAGGGGTAATAAAATAAATACAAATTGTATTTGTTTCAAAATTTGAATCATCTCCCATGATACGATGGTGTATCATTTTTTTTATTTAGGACAACATATGCAACATTTTTTTTATACATAAACATTTTTGTTGCACTACAAACTTTTGGAGATAATGCAGTTATCCATTCATTTCAATATTTTTCATATAAAATTGATTTTATTTATTTTTAAATATCGAGTCGGTTATTAATTTTTACCTTATATATCATCAAGCATGCATTATCAGCAATGTGGACATCAACACCTCGACCATCAATGGTGGTGAACTACTAATGAGAAGGGGTCTCACAAGATTAATGTTCATGTCCCTTTGAAATGTGATCCAAGTTTTACCTTGAATCTTAGAAATTCCATATCTTAAAGTGTCAGGTCTTGGGTTTAAAGGGTGGTCACTAGGATCAGTAACTTTATAATGAATTAGGTCTTTACCTATGTTGTTTGTCATTTTTCCTGCATAACCCACCGAGCAAGTGACAAGTTGTTGTTGATGTTTCCTCCATCCGGGATTAAGTCTCCAACATTAATCAATTACATTCATTTTCGTACCTTCTATTTTAGATTGCTTGGTAGAACTAACATGTGTTTGTGAAAGATGTGACCATAACAAGTAAAATAAGGCATCAAAAGACAGAGTTGTTTGCTTGATGACAAACCATGGTTCAATATACTTGTTTTTTTATTTAATTATAATAACAATTGAATTATTTAGAAGAGAGATAGTAAGGAGGAGAAGGTTTCCGTGGTTTTTATATCAGAGAATAACAGTTTGAGCAAGGTGGAATATAAGTTCAAGTTGTTGGAGATTGTTTGGGGTTAAGAAGTTTGTTCAAGTTGTTGTGTCAAGCTTTGGACAAGGGGCTCGCTCATCTAAGAAGAAAACTAATAATAGAAAGAATGAGAGTTTAGTTTGTTTTAAATCCTTGGCTTAAACCATGGCAATCTAACAATAAGCTAAATTTGATCGATAACTAGACAAATGAATAAATAAGAAGCAATAAATATTACAAATGAGTTCAAGCGAACAAAAGATTGTCTATCAATTTTATTGTTATTGTATTTGCCAATACATGTATGTATGATTTGTTTACGATGATTGATGGAATTAATTTGTGTAGTTTAAAACTTATTGATTTCAATATATCATAGAAGTGTGTAATTTTTTTTGACTAGTTTATTAATTAAATCTACATACCCTGTGAAATATACATGCTAAACTTTTTTTTAAGTAAGCTTAGTTGTAACTTGCTTCATCATAAAGTCTGGTCCATAAATACTCCTCCAAATGGACATATGCACTAAAATTTCAACACAATATCTATGGTTTAATAGCCTGTACAGATTCAAAGTAAAGAGAGAGTATTTCTATTTTTCTTTCTGGTGCAAAAGAATAATAGACAAAACTTATTCCGTCAAATATTTTTGATCGATAAGAGTGTCCAATTCATTCAAAGAATTCTAAAGAGATTCATAATCACAGTTATCCCCCTATTATATTCAATTTATCTAAAATGATGAGAAAGAATAAAACTTAAAACTTAATGTGTACACATATTTTTATAATTATTTATAAAATAATCATATTCGTCCTCTATTTTTGAAGCAACATATTCATCTTCTTATTCAACACTCGCTAATAAAGAAATATCTCCCAATAGGTGGATTCAAGGTTGATAAAACATTCTGATATTGTAGGGAACATGGTAAATTGGGATGATAGGACTTTGTTTTCGTTTAAGTTGGAACTTGGAAAGTGGAATATTGCAACAAGATTGGTCTAAATAGTAACTACTAGTCTACCACGTATAACTCTACTCTATACCCGATAAATTTCTCCTGCTTTTTCATACACTTACGATGCATGATTAATCATGTGCAAAATTATAGTTAATTCAATTGAGCAGATGATTAATTTAATTCACATTGAACGTTGTGATTATATGACGTTGTTGAATTAACCACAATCTTGATCATGAATTGAATCATCTACTCAACCAAGCTAACCACATTTTTTTTAACTTGTTAAGCAAGTGTCGCACATGCTTACAAAAAGTGAGTGTTTGTGTATCATTACTTCTCAATTCTTTTCCAAACGGGGCTAACAAGTGATATTTGACGGAATATTTCTAAGAGTGTTACTTTTCTCACCCTACTGCCTTCTCATGTGCCCTGCAAAAATGCCGAAATTACCCCTGGTTGGGATTTTAATTTCCGAACCAGATTGTTAGTGCATTCCGGATTGTAAAATCCAGACAACATCGAAATGGAATTTTTGTGTCTTTCTTTGATGTCAAGGGTCTCTGTTGACCGTTATATAACCCCCGCATAAGCTGCAATGCAATTGCAGGGGTCATATGAACGGTCAACAATGACCATGACACCACAAACACTCCTACAAAACTTAAATTTTTTTGAAGAAAATGAAAGAAAAGAGATGAAGTGAAGAATGACGGAATTTGTTGAACATGCAAGCCTATTTATAGCCTAAACCAAGTCCTAGGTCATTTGGAAGTCCAAGAAAACGTGTTTGTCATTCAAAACCGTCCAAAAAACGCATTAAAACTCCACTAACCGGCCAAACCTGTGGTGAAACGCACCGTCCAAATGAAACTGGGGAAATCTGGATTATATAATCCGAACAGCACCAGAAAGCCTATTTTTGAGGGTTTTTTAGAGAGATTTCATGGAGAATAAGTAATAAATGCATAAAAAAGGTGTTTCAAGAGGTTTTCTCTGAGTTAGATCTTGCTGTCTTGCCAAATGACATATTCATCTGGCAGGCAACAAGATCTAACTCATAGAAATCTCTTGATATTCAAATATAGGGCAACCTCTTTGTATCTATATACTTTTGTCAGCATGCGGAGGATCTTCATCACGCGGACGCGGTGAAATAGAGAGCTATCTATTTGCGACCGCGTGAGAAAGATCTTCAGCTTAATGACAAAAATTTGCATGGTTTTCTTTGGTGTGTTTGTGTGTTTTGCTGGTATTGAATCTGAAAACCGGAGAGCGCTTATTTATAAAGGTCCTTGGATGTTGTGGACCACATAAACTCTTGGTGCAATGTGGTCCATACAAAAGAATCATATGCTGAAGTATTCCGGATTTAGTAATCCGGAATACACTTACGCCTTATGTGAATACGAATTTCATAATCCGGAATGCATAACTTTGGTTATATTTTTCGATTAAATGAACATCTTTAACGTAAATTAAAACATAATGAAAGTTTAAATAATATATATAATATTCAAAACATCAACTTAATTCAACAATACATAACTAACACGCAATTAAAATAACATAAAACACGTGATTAATTAAAACATGGCACATAGGGGTGGGAATAGGCCAGACCGCCCGTCAGGGGCCTATGGCTCGGTCTACTAAAAGCCCAGCTCGGCCCAACTCGTTTAATAAATGAGTCAAGCTTGAGCTTTTCAAAAAGCCTGTTAATTTAATTAGGTCGGGCTTAGGCTTAAAAAAAAACCTATTAAGCCTATCAGGTCTGCCCGTATATAAGTATATTATATTTTTTCACATTTAATATTTATATATATATTTTAAATTCTCATACTACAATTATTATTATTATTTATGTTTTTTTATTTATTTTGTATTTGGGATACAACACAACTCTTGGTATTTCCCTCATATATCAGATGAACTTCATCTAACGAGACAAGAGTTACTCATACCAATTGTGTTTTCTTAGTTTAATTTTTATCTAATTAATGTTTATCTCTATATTAAGTACGTTGCACAAATTGAAATGGAAAAAATTGATGAACAAACTCTGTTTGAAATTTGTAACACCAACTAGGCTTTTAGACAGACTAATAGGTCAGACCAGGCTTTTAAAAACGTCAGGCCAGGCTTAAAATATAGCCTTTGACAGGTAAAAGGCCAAGCTTAGGCCTTAGTTTTTTCAACTAGGCCTAGCCTATTTAAGGAAAGTCCGCCTCATTCCGACTCCTAAATTATCACGGATCACCTAAATATGGAACATTATCCGAACCATCCATCACCCTACAGAGAGGCCAAGTTTCTCTTTGTTTCATCCCATGATCGTATTTATTCGGATTACATAATATGTAAACTATTTGAGTTGTCCGGATTATGAAATCCGAACTGTATCAGTTAGTTTTGGCCGGTGGTCTGCACCACAAGAAACACGTTTTCAAAGGTTTTTACCAGCACTAATGGTTGGTAAAATTCCTTTGAAACATGTTTTTGACTATGCATTAAGTGTAGATATAACCTATGCTTATTGTTTTCCTATAAATAGCATCCAAAACCTTCACATTTCTCACACCATTTCACAAACTCTCCTCCTCTCCTCATGTTCATTCTATGCAAAATGTGTTTTCATCATTGGTCTTTCATAAAAAGAGGCTACTTTGGAAACTCAGAGGTTATATGACCGGTCAACGGGGAAGGCAACGCGCTGCAACGAAACACGGTTTGTCTGGGTGTCATGTTGACTACAAACCTTACTTCAGTAGTCTCCCCCCACCCATTTGACCAACCTTCTTGGGGCAAAGCTAGATTTAGTTTTACTCCAGAGAGGTAGGTTTTCTGGTGGTTTTTTTTTTCCTTTTCTGTTGTTTTAGGCTCTTAGGAGATTATAAATAGTTTTAGGTTCTTATGTAATAAGCTTAAAAAGCTTCAACATTATTGTAATTATTATTCATATATTAATAAAATGATTTCTTTTTATCTTTGTGTTCTTTTTAATTCTGTTTTTTATGTTTATTTGCATTTTATTTTACGAATTTTAAAGGCTGAAATAAAAAAATTCTAGAAAAAGAGCATCCCGGATTTTAAAATCCGGAAAATCCTAACAATGCAACTCGGAAAACTAAATCCGGACCAGGGTGAAAAAAAAAGTGAGAGTATAACATAAGATGGGAAAAATAATATTCTATTTCTAATTGGGATTAAGCAGAATATATATCATTGTTGATAGTCCCATTTTCCAGGATCCTTCATGGAACAAAAGTGGAGAACTGATTCTTGATTTGTACAGAACATAAACCATTTTGCAACATTTGGAAAGAAGAAAGACCACTGGTTACTGCTTAGTGAAATATTCGGAAGCAGTGCCTTTTTTAAAATACGTGTATCCTTGCATAATTTTTTTTGTTTGACTGTTCGATTTTAGAGAAGGAGCCTGATAATTCAAATTTGACCGTGATGTAATGATCCATCTTTTAAAGAAGTTTATTAACTACTTGAATTCAATTACTTTGTTTAAAAAAGACTAGTATTATATAAATTATCATATTAATCTTGGAGCCAAAATATCATTTCTCTTTTTTAACTGCAATTATATATGCTCTATTTGGTACAAATAACGGATAACTGATTAGTCAGTTGATAACTTATAGCTTATAATTGGTAGTTGATAACTGATAGTAACTTATAGCCGATGACTGTTAACTGATAGCTAATAAGCTAATTAAATTGTTTGGTAAAATTATTGGTTCAACTGATAATTATAAATTAACATAAAAGGACATTTTTTATTCATAATAAATTTTTTAAGAGTTTATAATACAATCTATACCAATTATAATATTTAAGATGTTTAGTCATTTAAATTTATTAATATACTCGGTATATATTTTTTACTAAAAAATTGTTTTAAGTTTGTTTCATTTAATTTTTATGCTTTATGAATGATTAAAGTATAAAATTTTATGTTATAAACAAAGTAAAAAATAATCATCGATAGGATTAAAAAAAAAGTGTTAAAAGAATAACAAAAAAATAAAATAAAAAAATAAGTAGTCAATATATGCGCTCCTCCCACCTTCCTTCAACCCTAGTTGCCACTATCATCTTGTGGGAAGCCGTACCCTCCATTTAGTCCCCTTTTGCTAAACAAATCACCCTTATTAATCCCTTATCTCTAACTTACTCACCACCAAACACTTACCCCTTTCCCTTTTCATCCAAATTTTGCCGTCATCATGTAGACATCAGTTGGTGGTGGTGCGACGGTCGGCTTTAGCCATCCGCACAACCCTTTCCAGATCCCCTGGAGGTTGCCGCGCAATTGGACTGTGGTTGCTGTTGTTCGCGGATTTTGTTCGTACTTTGTTTTGGTTTGCTTGGTTTAGGTCTGTTCTCTTCTCTTTTGCAAATTTGGAGATTCTCTGTATTTGTTTGGTTTTAGTTTTGGGTGGTAGTAGCAGCTCGCGATGGTGGTTTGTGGTGGGGTTGATGGTGGTTTGTGGTGGCAGTTTTAGGTGGTTTTCGTATTTGTTGGCGCTGATTTCGTGGCGGCTGTTTCGTGTTTGTTTCGATCTGTCCCAGATCTGTGAAGTGATGGTCGTGTGACGTGGTGATGGTGGTGAGGTAAGTCTTGGTTTTGGTGGTAAGAGGAGGTGATGGTGGTGGTTTTGGTACTGTAGCTGCAACGGTGTTGTTTTCTTCCTTGCGGGTGCTGAGTTTGCGGCTGTTAGAAAACACAGTTTGTCTGGTGTTTTTGTGAGGTGGTTGTTTCCTTCCGATCCATATCTATGTGGAGAATGTGATGGTGGTGTGAGGTGGTGATATGTAGCCCACGTTTTTGGTGGTGTGAGAAGGTATCAGTGGGTCTTCAACGGTTGGGTTCGATCAGAACCTTCTCATCCGGTTCGACTACTCTGTTATCTGGTGGTTTGTCTATGTGGATCGATGGTGTTGCTACTGTGAAAGTGGATTTTGTTGTTGCGCTGGATGTTGTTGTTGTTGCTGCAAAGGTGGATTCATTAAGGTGACATCGATTGTTGGTGTGGCGAAGGTGGTTGTTGTTGTTTCAATCGTTATTGTTACCGGTGGTTTTTCAAAGGTTGTTGGTTTGTGTTGTTTCTTGACGTTGTTGTTTGAGGGTTGTGTGCGAGCAACAAATTGTAGGTGGTGGAAGTTGTTTTTTGTGGCAACTTGCGATGTTGGTTGAGGGTTTTTTATGTATGTTGGGTGAAGGTTCTGGGTACAACTTTGATTTTCCTTTGTATGTTGCTACCTACGACTCCTAATCTAGCATTCCTTGTGCTGGTTAGGACTCATTGTGATTTTAATAAATTTTATTTTGACTTCTTCTATAAAAATAAAAAATAAAAAAAAGTAGTCAATATGTAACCAGAAAAATTGAATTTTTTTCATAAGTTACGAAATATAAAAAATTGTATGTGTCATTACATGAAATGAAATGGCGGGATTGCACTGCAATATATTCAACGGGTGCTAAAGAAAAGCATGCATACTTGAAATTGAAATGTAAAAAGAGAAATGCTAGCAACACACATTCTAACACACATAGTTGGGTAATTTCAATGTTAATAAATTATAAAGGGTTAATATGAATTTTAGTTAAAATAATAAAGGTAAAGATAGAACAAAAGATAATAAGCTATAAGCTCAAACACTACTTGAAATAGCGTCTGAAAAATAAGTTATAAACTCGTAAAATAAGCTATAAGTTCGTTATGAAAACTGGTACCAAACGAGACTTTTTTTTGTCAGACAAACTTATAAGTTATTTACTATAAGCTATAAGCTAACTTTTTAGCCTTACCAAACAAAACCATAAGCTAAAACACAACATGCCAAATAAAAGATGTACCAAGCATTTGTTCCATGTCACACCTCTCCAATTAGTGCATGCATGCATCTGGTTCTTTTTACCCTTGCCGCCCCTATGTGTCAATTCCAACTAACTAATATGCTTCAATCATGATAATGTTAAGTTCAAGTTTTTGAAAAACTGATTACAGTATAGAAAATTCATCTCTATCTCAGTCATTACCTTGTTGAATGAATCTTTATTCATGAAGCATGCTTTAATTTGTCCTCTCTATGATGTATTGTCACTATTGTTGACGGAATTTGATACAATATTTTCAAAGACAACATTTATCTTGAACAAGAATATAATCCATATTCATGTTGATTTTTTGTAAAGTAGAAATAGCATATGATTCTTTACAATCAATTTGAATCTTTTGTCTCTTAGTTATTTAGTGGGATCGTGGAGGAATATGGTTCATATATACCAAGATCCAATATTATTGTATTTGTTCCTATATAAGGAGAAAGTTTAGGTAGATTTTTATGTGTAAGATTTTGATCTATAACAAAAGAGATAAAGAGAGTTTAAGAAGTGATGGGAGAGTATGGTTATGCATACCGTAGCATCTCGACTTACAGTACCATAAGAAATGGAACACGTGAGCCTGCTGTTATAAAACCATTTGCTCCTTTCATTCCCAAAAGTAATAGTGGTAGTAATTACTCAGAGGGTGCTGTTACCAGGAAAAAAATTGTACCAGTTACTGGCAGGCCTTATGATGAACCCGTGACAGAGGAATATCCCTCTTCAGAGGATGAATCTGATGATGATGAAAGGCGTCGTCAATTAAGCCCTCTTCATAGCTCTCCGCGTAAAGTTGATGTTCAGTTCCCAGCTAAGGTGCAGCAGAATCATGAAGGTAGCCGTGATCCTCAAAGGTACGGGCCCATTGTTGATCGCGGTCGCCATACACCACATCCTACTGCTGATGGACGTAAGCCAATTGGAGGTAGTACCGTTAACAACCGTGATGGTAGTTATGGTACTAATTATCCCTATGGCGGTGACAAAGACGGACGCAAGCCAATTGGAATTAGTCCAGTTAAGAATGACAAATATGTTGATGGTACTAATGGTTATGGCAGTGATCATCGTGCAACAGCTATAGGGGATCCAAGTCCCTATAAAGACGGGCGTAAACCAATTGGAGGTGGCATAAGGAGTAGTCAGGATGGCTATAATAATGGTTATGGTGGTGACAAAGATGGACGCAGACCGATTGGAATTAGTCCAGTAAAGAATGATAAATATGATGGTACTAATGGCTACGGCAGTGATCACCGTGCAACACCTGTTGGGGATCCAAATCCCTACAAAGAAGGGCGTAAACCAATTGGAGGTGGTAACCTAAGGAGTACTCATGATGGCTATCATGATAATGGATACGGTGGTGACAAAGAAGGACGCAAGCCAATTGGAATTAGTCCAATTGGGAACAACAATTATGATGGTCCTAATCGGTATAGTGGTGACCATCGTGAAACAAGTGTAGGAGATCCAAATCCCTACAAAGAAGGGCGTAAACCAATCGGAGTAGGTAGCCTAAAGAGTACTCATGATGGCTACAATAACGGTAAAGGATATGGTGGTGACACAGAAGTACGCAAGCCTGTTGGAATTGGAAGTAACATTAAGAATGACAACTATGATGATCCTAATAGGTATGGTGGTGACCATCGTGCAGCAGACGTTGGAGATCCAAATCCTTACAAAGAAGGACGCAAACCAATTGGAGTAGGTACCATAAGGAGTCCTCAAGATGGCTATGATAGCCCTAATGGATATGGCAGTGACTACAACAAAAAAGAAGGATACAAGCCCACTAGGAACGGCAACTATGGTAACGGCTATGGTATCAGTAACCTCAACGATAAGCCATTTGTAAGTAGTAGCAATCCTAAATACGATGATGGTGAAAATGCTGCTAATTATTACAACAACCGATCCAATTTCAATGGACCAAAAATTAATTCATATTGGACTGCAGCACCAAGAAAAGGGACTCAACTAAGTGAGCCAATTCATGATATTGACAAGGCCATGGAGTTGTTGAAGATGGAAGCTGCAAAGCGTGATCAACAGCATAGCAACAAAAATCACTACTACGATAGTCCAACTTCAGGTAATGCTTCTCCTCACTTTACTGACAGGACTGGTTCAGATGCTACCATGAGACCTTATGGAAATGTTAACCAGCTTCAGCCACGACCACGCGATTCACAAACACGTGTCACGTTCATTGATGATGCAAGTGATTACGATGAAGATTATTATAGGAGGGATGATAGAGGACGTTATGGATACCATGATGCAGTTATTGACAGCAGGGAGGCTGAGAAGAAGTTCAAAGGCACCAGGGTTTGAAAATTAATTAGCTACCTTACTAGCTAGTATGAATTATATGGAGTTATTTTCCATCAATAATAACACTTTTCAGGTCATCACGTTTTAGTTATATATGAATTAGTATATATGGTTGCCTTCCTAGTGTATGGAACTATGTATCATGGCATAGGCACCTATATGGTTGCCTACCTTTCTGTGCTGGTTTAAGAGTCAAAAATATGTTGTGTATAAGGGTTGAATGAATGAATAAATATGTGGAGTGTTTATTAAGTAACGCCCCTTTTTCAATTAGTGGCTGGTCATTCATGCCTACATTAAAATGGTGCCACTCTAATCAGAAGTTATATACTTCCAATTAACTTAAGTCTAAAGAATAGATCTTTTCAGTCCATTTTTTTGTATGAATATGTACTACAAGAAGTTCAATATCAATGTATATAATACTTATCAAACATTGCAGCGAAAATGAGCTCGCATTTAAATTAGTTGTGATGTGAAAACAATCTCACAATAATGGTTATGAGTTCACAACAAAGATACATGTGACAATTTAGTTGATGCAATCTATTTGATCGGTGTATTGATTCCAAAATACCATCTTATATACGTTCTAGAAATGTGAAAGACTTATTCCCTTAAATTTTTAACTTCCTTTAGGAAATAATAATACAAAAAAAAATATTGGAATGAAAAATCTTTTGAATCTTCAATACACTTTGACATACATTATTAACTATTTTTGCATCATAATAGACTCGAGATGGCAAGACCGGTCTTGTCAACGACGAACTTATTATGATTTTAAACTTCTAGTTTGCTGGTTGATGATTGTCATCAGGCGGTGGCTAGTAGTGGACGACGTTGGGATGACGAAGGCCGAAGTTGAAGGGCGCGGTGGTGAGACAACATGTTAGGGGTTTCTAGTTCAGCCCATTGGTTGGTCATGTGTTTAAAGTTGGTTTTGTCCTAAATGAGACGGCGAGATTTAACAAACTACTCATTGATTTGATAGATAATATACTAACTTGACATTAATCAAGGTTGGGTTTAAGATATTAGACTCTAATAATGCGTGACAAACCAAAATTCTAAATCCAAATGAAAGAGATGCCAACATTTTAATGTTGACACGTCTCGAATATAATTACCTCTAGTGAAAAGAACCTATAAAAATTGAATCGAAAAAAAAAACCTATAAAAAAACACTAACTTGACATTTCAAAACTTAAAAATGCATAGAGAAGAATGTAAGGTATATGCTTTTTTTTATTAAAATTTTGTTTTTCTAATATTTATTACTTCACCATAGAAAAAATATGTATCTTTATTTTATTTTTTTACGAATCTTCTTATAATCTATATGTACTATATATAAAGAGAATACATGATATTTGAATAGCTTTTTTCACTCTCAATTATACTTTTAAACAAATTTATCTATAATATATTTGTTGTCGTCATTAAAAAATATAAGTATAATAATAATAAAAAAAAAATAATAATAAAAACAACACCAACACCAACAAATATGATCGGATGTAGTACTTTTTAAAATAATTTGCCCCCTCACATAAGGTATTGCATAGGGCCATTGATATTCCCACATGTAAAAACATCCTAAAGCTACACTATGTTCGAACAAACGCCAAAATAAAATGTCCCATATTGTTCTTTTTTTTTTCTTTTTGTTGAAACCAAATTATAGGTAGGAAATATCCATCACAATTTGCTGTGATTAAGAACATGTTTCCTTTTATTTATCTTATTCAGTTATTCACGTACTCACTAATAATAGTTACATCATTTAAAAACATAATATTTTATTTCATTTCACTTTCTACATGATAAAAAACGTGAGTAAAATTTTAACTTTATTTTATCTAATTTATCAAACAATTCAAAAATCCTCTCATATTCTAGTATGGTTATTTCTTATATTTTTCCTTTGTTTCTTTTAATTTTTTGCAAACCGAACAAAGTATTAATATTACAAGAGCTTCATTGCTCAATGTGATTCCCTATAATAATTTTGTAAGCAGTTCCACATTTTTGTTCTTGAAGAAGGTAAAATTAGTTAATTTTAATAATAATATAAGGAGAATGTTAAATAGTATTCTCAAGGCATTGGTTAAACAACCAAAATAAGTAGTATTTTCAATACAAATTTTTTATTTATAGTTTTCTTAATAATTGTCATCAGGACACTGGTTAGCAAGACTCATAATATAATTAATAACAAATAAGGTAAAATTAGTTAATTTTTACTTACATGTTCAACCACAAATTTGACTTTTTTTATTTGTTATATGATTATAAGAGTAACAAAAATGTACATTTTTACCCATAAATTTAGTTTTTGTTTTGGGCCTTAGCAATGGTCACTCTAACATAGGACTTTATTAAGAATATATTTTGGAGGTTTGACTTTGTTGTAAGTAGGAAGAAGATCTCATTCCATTCCCATCCTTCTTCTATTCCTTCTCTTTGTCTCTTAAAAGACGGCTCAACTCCAAACAGTAACATCATCAGACAACATAAACATCATCCTCGGACAAGACAACAACAACAACCTCTTCTTCGTAGAAATTCCTGTTTCAATTACTGTTACTGTAAGATTACCCTCTTCTCTTCTCTTTTTTTTTCTTTTCCATTTTTGTTTTTGCCCCTTTTGTTTTTTAAACCCATCACGTGCAAAAAATTATTAAAATTTGAATCTTTAACTTTCCTTGTTGATAGATCACTTTCATATACCACTGAATCTTGTTACTTTTGATCTCGACTGAATTCCAATTTGGTTTTTAGGTTTGTTTATGCTCGTGCATCTTTGTGGGCCAGTATGAACTAGTCCAAATTATTCTCATCACATGATTCATATGTTTTTTTGATTTTATATGATGATGTCATCAATTGTAGTAGGATTGGCTAATTAGGGGTGGGAAATTATAAAGGGTGTTATTCATTTGTAGTGAATTTTGTAATCATGGTGGTGATTTTGTTTTTTTAGATTGGATTGATGCGGTGATTGATCGTTTGGTGATTAAAAACAGAACCTTTACATAAGTGAATGATGTCGACGAAATGAAGTTTGGATTTGAGGTGAAATGGGTTGTGTAATTAGCCGAGAAGTGGAATCGGGTATTGTATCTGAGGTGAAGGAAGAGAAGAATTTGAGAGCTGAGTCGAGCAAGAGAGTTGAAGAATTGTCGACGAGTAGAGCTGAGGGAAGTGTAGTAGAGGTTCAGAATGGTGAAAAGGTGAAGAAGGTTAAGGAGAAGGAGGAGAAGAGTGACGGTGATGGGGTTCAACGGCCAAAGGGTGAGAGAAGAAGATCGAAGCCAAACCCGAGGTTGAGTAACCCGCCAAAGAATTTGCAAGGGGAGCAAGTAGCAGCTGGATGGCCGTCCTGGCTTACGGCAGTTTGTGGGGAAGCCCTTAATGGGTGGATTCCGCGAAAGGCTGATACATTTGAGAAAATAGATAAGGTTGGTTTGTATTTATTGTCTAAAGTTTGAACTTTAGTTTATATACTGAGTGCATGTGATTTGAAGTTGAGGTTGTGTTTGGTTGATGTTGTGTACTTGTGATAGTGTTTTTGAAACTCTTGATGCATTATTGGAATGATCAATTTGTGGGAAGGGTTTAAAGGAATCAAGTCCTTATTATTTGAAGCAGAGTACTTTAAATTGTGTAGAATCTCTAATTTGCTTGTGCTAACAAATTTCTTCTATATTCTAATACTTGTTTCGTTGTTTATTATATTTTTCTCTTTGTTTAGATCGGTCAAGGAACATATAGTAATGTGTACAAAGCTAAAGATTTAATAACGGGTAAGATTGTTGCATTGAAGAAGGTTCGATTTGACAATTTGGAACCCGAGAGTGTAAAATTCATGGCTAGAGAGATCCTTATACTGCGAAGATTGGATCATCCCAATGTTATAAAGTTAGAAGGTTTAGTTACATCTAGAATGTCATGGAGTTTGTATCTGGTGTTTGAATACATGGTACATGATTTAGCTGGACTTGCTGCAAGCCCTGACATCAAGTTCACAGAGCCTCAGGTTAGACCAGGTTTGCCTTAATAATTTGAGAAAAGAAATAGATATCATTTGGTATTCTTTCTTTTCATTTGCAGTATTTGATGTCTCCAAATACTTATTTATTGCTTGCAGGTAAAATGTTACATGCATCAACTGCTATCAGGACTGGAGCACTGTCATAATAGACATGTACTTCACCGCGATATTAAAGGATCAAATCTTCTGATTGACAACGAAGGAATACTCAAAATTGCTGACTTTGGACTTGCATCTTTCTTTGATCCAACCCGCAGGCATCCTATGACTAATCGTGTGGTTACCCTTTGGTACCGACCTCCTGAGTTGCTTCTCGGTGCCACAGATTATGGTGTGGGTGTGGACCTTTGGAGTGCCGGTTGCATTTTAGGAGAGTTATTGTATGGGAAACCAATTATGCCTGGTCGTACAGAGGTGATAATTTAATATGTCTTGTTTTGGTTTTATAGAACTTTCCATTCCTCTAAAAATCTATGACAACTGTTAGTGTGTTACTTCAACAAGTTTTCTATTTTGAATCAATCAAGTAGAAGTTACATATCCTATTGCATTACCCTTAAGAAGGTCTTCTGTTTGCATATCTGCAATGAAAATGAGGTAATACACTCTATAATAAAAAATAGAAAACATAAGAAACAGCCAATGGCTTAGTTGCTGCATAATCTGATAAACTAGCATTTACAATTGCATAAGTCTCTGCTGAGCTTAAAACTTTATTGGCAAAAGTAGAGTCAATCGAATTGTACTCATAAAGTGTAAAAGCCAGTAATTGATGAGGTTGTAACTGCTTGTCACTTTTTCTAGTCTCTTTGATCACCGTGTATAATAATTGCCTTGTTGTCTATTCAATGAATTATTGCTTTTTGTTGCCGCATTCTTATCCCTGGTATAGCACTTGCTCGTGTAATTTAATTAACATTTTCGTACTATTGAAAACTCTTAGAATTTGGGTTGGGCCTAACTCAACCCTTGCAAAACCGGCATGTGAGGTGATGACTGCCCACCACTTATGTACACATTTCCAGTTCTTATCTCATCCAGTGTGGGACTCTTAACAAACCTCTATCACGCCTAGGACTGGACATCTGGAGTGTGACCTGAGTCTCCCAATAGCGGGTGGCCCGATAGATCTTAGATAGGCTCTTATACCATCTTAGAATTTGGTTGGGTTGAGTCTAACTCAACACTTACAAAACTGACATGTAAGGTGAGTATTGTCCATCACTTATAAACACATTTTTGGGCCTTATCTCATCTAATGTGAGACTCTTAGCATTACCCTTGCAAATGTTTCCAAGGCACTGATGTTGGTCAAACTTCACCTCTTTCATTTCTGTCTCTAAATTGTGTTATTCGGACTCATCTTAGAATTTGGGTTGAGCCTAACTCAAACATTATAAAACTGGTTTGTCAGGCGAGGACTACCCACCACTTATAAGCACAATTTTAGGCCTTATCTCATCAAATGGGTGACTCTTAACACTTACCCCTCATGCCCAGGGTTGGACATCAACATTAGGAGCATGATCCTAGTGGTCCGATAACCGGTGTTCCAATGGATCCTAGATGGGCTCTAATACCATGTTAGAATTCGGGTTGAACCCAACTCTAGTATAAAACTGACTTATAAAGTGAAGACTGCCCACCACTTTTAGACAGTTTCAAGCTTTAATTTATCAAATGTGGTACTCTTTACAAAAACAAATGGGTAAAAAGGAGCATGATTATTGTAGGAGGCCGAACAAATGTCAAAAAAATATTTCATTGAAAATTTTAGGGTAAATGAAGTGGCGGCGGAGCCTAACTAGATTTTACTCAATAGAAGAACTGCACACAATAGAAATTGTTAAACTATTAGTAATTCACATTGTCATTTCTCTAAAACATTTTATCTTAGCTGACTTCTATTAAGTCATATTTTGGCCTTATTACTTAGGTGCATCTTAATGGTAAATCAAGTAATGCACCCCATAATCAGAATCGTCTTCATGTCCTGCATTTGTAAGGATTTAGAGGAGCTGGTGATGATGATGTAAGGATTTTTTAGAGGATAATATGATGATGATGGAGATGCCCACGGACGGATGTCTAAGAAAATGCGTTCTCTTGATGTCTGTAGGATTCTGTATTTTTTAAAATGCATCTCCTAGTCTATTTCATTAGTTGTCCTTTTTAATTAAGGGATATACTAGATGATCTTATGTTTAGGTATAACATCTGTCAAAAACAAAAGTTTAGTTATAACATCTCTTAACATAGTTTGAGGGGTTGGCATTAAGCACATTTTCTGGTTATTTGAAATATCCATAGGATATTTTCTAATCCTTTTCTTGAATATTTTACACAGGTGGAACAACTGCATAAGATATACAAGCTTTGCGGTTCACCTTCTGATGAGTATTGGAAGAAGTCAAAGTTGCCCAATGCTACCTTGTTCAAACCTCGAGAGCCATACAAAAGATGCATAAGAGATGTATTTAAAGAATTTCCACCTTCTGCTCTTCCCCTTGTCGATACTCTTCTTGCTATTGATCCAATAGAACGGAAGAGTGCCTCGGATGCTCTAAGAAGTGAGGTGTGCTTTTGAAAATTCTTGATCTTGTCATTAAAATGCAAGCATGGTGATTTTAAATTTTGTACTGCCTTGTTGATATTATTATTTCATGCCAATTAGGCTGTTTCAATCTGTTTGATCCTGAGCTATTCTCAGTGCATATAGATTGCCTAGAACACGTACTCAAGACTCGTATGTGAAACATATACCGCTGCGTATTTTTCTGATGTTGAAAACTAGGCCTGCTCACAGTTCAGAAAAAACCAAACTGTAAGCCAAACTCAACCAATCTGAAAAGGATCTGAACTATTGGCAAGGTTCATTAAACTGATCTGCAATGTTAAACACAGTTCAGAAGCAATCAGTGATGGAAAATCATCATGAAGAACCCAATGTTCAGTTTGGTTTTGCATACACAGACAGTTCAGTTAAAAACTATAGAACCTTAGTGCACTAAACTGAATAACAAGTTTGGTTCAGTTTGGAATGAATCGTGATCAGTTCAGTGTGTTTTTTAAATGAATTTATTCTAGTTTGGTTCGGTTCAGTTTCCTTAAAAAATTGAACCATGAACAGGCCTATTGAAAACAAATCTCCTTGTATTTTGTACAAAAAGATGTTCTTGTATTTTATAAAGTGCTTTTATAGGAGAATGGTTGGTAAAATATTGATTGTTGTCCGAGACTCTGAGGAAAAATCATTGGAATTCTGTACCAGCTTGAGGATGTATCTATCTCTTAAGCTTTGTTTATATTTTAGAATATGTATCCCTTCTTGGAATAGGATCAACAAGTTTGATTTGATATAAAATGGTGGGTTCTGGTTTATGTTAGGACCTGTATCTTACTACAAAATAACAAGGAAAATCCCCATTGATTTTTTTTTCCAATGACAAATGTTAGTATTAGTTGTGAGATTTGTTTTTTTCTCCTTTGTCTGGGTTTGAACCCAGGACCTCCAACTCCTTATCCCTTGACTCAAACCAGTTGAGCTACCCAACAGCCCCGAAAATTGCCGTTGATTACAATGCTGCATAACTTAAAGGCTTCTGCATAATACCAAAAGGCCCCAACTCTCTCGATCCTTCTTATTTATATACAACATCTTATTTCTCTAATTACCCACTAATTACCTTGAAAAAACTAACTACTTAACTCTAGTTACCTTGGAAGGTCAATTTGCTGTCTTTTTTCTTTGGAATAATAAGTTGACAAAGGTCCTAAATCTGGATTCAATGACGTGTTTCAAATGATTAGGATAAAGTATGTGGACATTCCAAAATAAATGTTAATAAAATGAAACTTCTCTTGAATCTGATGATGTGGACGTTATCTTTGTCAAACTTAGATATTCTTTGTTATATTCTTGACCATATATTTACTTTGCCTTACTATCCTATCTTTCTTGCAGTTCTTTAACACAGAACCTTATGCTTGTGATCCTTCTAGTCTTCCGAAGTATCCTCCAACCAAGGAAATGGATGTTAAACGGCGTGACGATGAAGCCAGAAGGTATCTGCTCTTAGGTTTTGCTTTCGGCATATTAGAAGCGAGACACACACTAAATGCTCGTGTGAATATTTAAATAAAAATGATATATAAAAAGGATTAGGAGTAAGGAAGTGTGAGGAAGATATGGACATCGACGATAAAATGGAAGGCTTTCTTTTAATATTATGTATTGATCAGGCGATATTTATAACCTGGTATATTTATTGAGTAACTTTCAGATATATGCAAATAGTAATGTCTCTTTCAGAACTTTTTGGACAAAAATTGGAGATTGAAAAACTCTACGTATTTTCTTTGCTGACCCTTGTGACAGTATCACTTTTAATCATGAGTTGAGCTTATCACTGAATGTGAACATCACCAAATAATTAGAGTCTGTTTCAACTTAGTTGCATGTGCAAGTTTAAGTTAGCCCCCTATTATATTTAACCAACTCCGAGTTTCTGTGAATATGAATGTTCAGATCAAGAGCTGCTGCCAAAGCTCGAGCTGATGGAGGAAAGAAGCATCGGACACGTGAACGAGCTGTAAAAGCTGCTCCGGCTCCTGAAGCCAATGCTGAGCTTCAATACAATATCGATGTATGTTTATATGAAATGCTTCTTTTGATACTCGTAAATATAGTTTGATGCGTTGATTTATTAGGTCTCACAGTAGTAGTGTAGTGCTTTTAGAAATATTATATCATTCTCATCTTTGATAATTGAAAATATGCAATATCATAAACCAAAAATGCATTCCCTGTGATATAATTCATTTTCATCAACTATAATTGAAAATGTGCATTGTTAAGATTGAAACTTATCAAATAGTAACATTGACTAAAATATGATCCTATGATTTCATATGTAGCAGAGAAGGCGTCTAATCACTCATGCTAATGCTAAGAGCAAGAGTGAAAAGTTTCCTCCGCCGCATGAAGATGGACAACTTGGATTTCCTTTGGGAGCTTCAAATCATATTGATCCAGATATAGTTCCTCATGATGTCTCTTTGGATTCAATGTCATATACCTTTTCAAAGGAACCATTTCAAGCTTATTCAGGTCCCATAGGTAATACTACTAGCAATGGTTTCACAAAGCGGAAGAAAAACACTGCGAATGATGCATTGGATTTATCAAAACCATATAAAGGAACCCACAAGGATAAGGGTAAAGGAAAGAAAATCATAGCTTAAACATATTTATTAGTACATTCTTAGAGTCAAATTATAAATCAATCTCATTTTTTGGTGTTGGAATCCAAATGCTGTTTAATGCACTTCTAAAATATGTCATGCTTGCTTCCTAAGTGAAGCTAATTCCTTATCAAGGTGTAAAACCATTTTTTTTCATAGTTTTTTTTTTTTTGGTTTCCATTTAGATATAAGAGTTTTTTCTTTTTTTGAGAGGAGATACTGAGTCTGGTGGTATTATAGAGAATTATTGTGATGTACATTGTGAATTTTTTATTTTTTTTTTTGTACTCTTGTGTCAATATCTGAAATCTGTTTAATTTGTTGAGAATTGCAATAAATTTGAGTTGTTGTGGTCCTCATTTACAGGTCTTCAGTTGTGCCAACAAAACAAATTATGTTGTGGTCCTCATGTATGCTTTCCACGTTTAATTTTCTTTTTTTCATGTTACTCCCTCTGTTCCAAAATTTTGTTTTTTTTAGTTTTTTAATATTATTTTGTTTCAAAATGGGTGTTTTAGAAATTCAAGATGGTTTTTTTTTTTTTTGTGGTGGTCAAGGGTTCGAACCATGGACCTTGCATATATTATATATTGAATTTACCAATTGAGCTAAGCTTTCGAGGACATCCAAGATGGTTTTTGTTTATGAGATTGTTTGTAATGAAATATTTTTAGTCTTTAAATTGAAAATAAAATAAGGGGAGTTTCTATACCAAATCACACTATCTTATACCATCGATAGCTCCCTATACATGACGACACCTTAATTCACATTAGAGATTTTAGAGCTATACCAATGTTGTTCAATGACATTGATTCCTTCATTTAGTGACCCATTCATTCTTTTTGTTCTACACTGTTATCTCCATTTGTGACCCCTACCACTAAAAACATATCCACCAAATAAAATTGGAATAAAAAACATGATTTAAATCATAAACTTACGATGGAAAAAATGACGAGATTTGAATAAAATTGAAATACACATGTGTGAAGAACGATAAGGGGTAAGACGATACCAGTCCAACATGTATAATAAGAACAAATTGAAAAATTACTAAGTGTAGAATTATATGGACGATAAAGTTCTCTCTCAACGGTTAATGATGCTATTTGAACTACCGATCTCTAATTAAGCTTTTTCTTTATCAAAGTAGATCTCTAATTAAGTTCGAGAAGCAATGTATGTTATCTCATTTAAGCTCGGGTGATTAGAACTTAACCATTTACGCTATAATGCGATATTTGTTTGAAATGATTATACCATAGTATATTTAATAATTTATTTGCAGATAACTATTGGTATAGTAAAAATTTAGAGTGATGTAATGGTACTCTAGTCTAAGACAAATAAAACCTTATTTACTTACAAAATTATCCAAATGGAGAAATGCCAATTATTGATATTTTAACTTTTTATACTATGTGATTATTTTTGAATTATTGAGAAAAAGACCATAAACGTGATGGCACACATATCATCATCATCATCAAGAAATACAACCAAACGAAAAACAATCAAAATTTATAGTAATAGATATTAAGATGAGATGAGATTTGTGAATGATTTTTAATTTAAGATAAGTTTTTCCCCAGCAAATCCCTGTCTTAGAAAAACAAATTAAAACAAAATCTCAACGACTTTACATTTATGGGAACTAGAAACTCAACGATTTTATGAGGATTCAGGAAGATGTATAAAATGGGAATGTCTATGCATATTTGTGAATCATGGCCCGCATGAAAATAATGATGATATTTGCACGTCTATGCATGGCCCCAGGAACTGGTAGCAATTATAATAATATAAGCTGAAAAATAATTGAACTTATTTATTGTCGACTTGGTGTCAAGTCGCTTTTCTTAAGGATTCTCTATAGAATAGAATACTCATAACCCAAGCCAACTTCATACGTGCTGAGTGTGAGTGTGATCTCCATCCCCAAATGGCACGTGTGGGCTAAACCGCCATTTTAATCTTAAATGTGTGAGCCGTTGTTATTATAATTCTAAATATATTAAATTGAAAATAATATTCATGTCTTTTTAATTAGTTATGTGGCCATTTTGTTCTTCAAATACTGCGTCTTTTATTAGTCACTTTTTTTCTTCAGAAAAACTCATTTTGTTCTTCAAATGTATTTTGTTTTGGCTAATTTAATTCATAAAATCGAAACAAGACACTTAGGAATGTATTTGCAATTTTAGTACATTTAAAGATTCTTTTTTAAAAGGAATTCATTTAAAGATTGTATATAATACAATGTCTAACACATTCAAAGACTAAAATAGTATTTTACCTCTAAAGTTGATAGGTAGTTTGGTACTTTATGTGTTATGATGATATGTGTGCCACTACGTTTATGATCTTTTCTAAAAAAAAAAATCTTATCATTCAATAATTAATAAACTAATAATTCAAAAACATCTCCATGGTATGAATTAAAAATATCGATAATTGACATTTCTCAATGTAAATAATTTCATAAACAAATAAGGTATTTTTTTTCTTGAATTGGGACATCATTCCATAACCCAAAATTTTGATTATAAATTAAATAAATAAATATAGATATATTGATATATTTTTATCAAAAAAAATATAGATATATTATATAAAAAAATCTATCTATTTATAGTTTTGACTATCAAAATTACATTACTAGTATACTATTAAGGCTTCGTTTGAGAATTTGCGGAGGAAGGCAGGACTTTGGAAGAGGGGAGAACAAGGAAAGTGAGAAAAATATTTTATCTCAT
>Ga0315915_1000710_pt1 | contig 36407 bp, 19 predicted proteins | sample MpolbnodulesMG_FD_207738 | JGI IMG/M metagenome (GOLD analysis project Ga0315915, IMG submission 207738) | Medicago polymorpha root nodule microbial communities from Los Angeles, California, United States - branched nodules | ecosystem: Host-associated > Plants > Roots > Nodule | place: USA...
ACGAATCCCTTATAATTTTCAGAGATTTTGGGGGCGATAAAGAAATGTTGATGGCGTTTTTGAATTGCTTAAACCCTGAATTCAAGTGTCAAACATTCAGAGCCGTAATGTAACATTTGAGAGTAAACGAACGTGACGGCGGCTCATAATGATGGAGCAACAACAACAACAAGCGCTTTCAGAGAATAAATCAAGTCCAATAGATGCAGTTATCTTCTTTAGTCTCAGTCTTATTGTCGGTGTTGCTTGCAGACACCTTTTGCATGGCACTCGAGTTCCTTACACTGTTGCTTTGCTCATCATTGGCATTGCTCTTGGTTCCTTAGGTTCTTCTTCTTCACTTGATTGATTGTTAGGCAGAAAGTACAATTATACTGTTCTAATTACAAATAATTAATCAGACATTTCTTGTCTATTTTTATTTGAAACACTAATTTTATCATATTATGCCGCAATTGACATGCCTATCATAATTGTCATATTTAGAGAATCCTTCCCTTCACAATTTTAAACCGTTGGGAAATTGCCTTAATTGCGCCATTTTCGTATCTTTTTTACTGTCATCATTGTGAATCCTCCACTGTTTTATATTTATAGAAATATTGCATGTATTTACTTTTTCATTTTTACTGAATAACTTGATGATTAATGCTGGATTTTTAAACAGAATATGGTACTCATCATCGCCTGGGAATGCTTGGAAATGGGATTCGTCTTTGTAAGTTCTCATTCCATTCTACTTATTTTGACATTTATGTAATTTAATAGACTAGGCTTTTAGAAAATATATCAACTTAAGGAACTTTCATCTTCACTTATTTAAAACTGATTCAAGTGATTATTATTTTTAATATGCAGGGTCAGAGATTGATCCAGAGCTCCTCTTAGCTGTTTTTCTTCCTGTTCTCCTTTTTGAGAGCGCATTCTCAATGGAAGTTCACCAAATTAAGGTTACATTTCTTGGATTTTTCTATGAATATTAACTCATTTCTATTTTAGTTAAAAAGTGATGGTTGCAGTCTGTTATGCTAGTTATTTTTTCGTGTTTGTTTGCACGCATTGTACATCCAATTTTCTATGCATATTATACAGACTCTTGCCTACATGTAAAGGGGATTTTTGTATGCTTTGGTGCGTTTTCTGGTGTAACTTGGAAACCATTGTGTGTGATCTAAATTACATGAAACCTCAACTTGTTCCTTTGTAAAAGGACAGGGGGAAAAAGGTGTAGCAAAAAGAGAAAGCCATAGAAAGTGATCAACATGTAAACTGTAAATTGTAGATTTATCTCTTAGCTCACCTCAGCCACTGGAATTATGCTAACTGTACTTAAGGAAAAACTATGCTTATTTTACCACAGAAACAGGTTTGACAGCAAACATTTATATGACTAACACTTGATTTCCTCCCCGGCATTGCACCTTCCAAACACACCAAACGATCACAATTGAAAATCCTCAATAATAGAAAACTCACACAAAATAATTCAGATGCCCAGCAAATCTCGCCAGTTTTATTAACATAAACTAAAGGAGACCATCTTGAAAATTAACCTAAATACTAAGAATTATAAGGTAAATAGCAAGGACTTAGAAATATTTACTGCACTAAATGTTAGTATGGAGCTAATAGCTCTATCTCCGAGTTATTTGTGATCCCAAATGGAAGATGAGGAAACTAGATCAACATGATTAGAAGTAGCTATGATCAAACCCTGCTGAGAAGGTTGCAAACTTGATGTTTCTTTTATAATGTAAGTCATCACCTGTTGACTTATAAATGACTGATATTGCATCACAAGTTTCCCTAATCTCGATTTGTTTCAATTGAGTGCAGAGGTGTTTTGCACAAATGATCTTACTAGCTGGTCCAGGTGTTGTGCTTTCGACCATTTTTCTTGGAACTCTTTTGAAGGTATGAGAACCAATGTGTTTAGAATTCATCATTTGTGTCATATGGTTAAAGTTATACGTCATTTGTCATAATACAGCTTACTTTCCCGTATGGCTGGAGTTGGAAAACATCACTTTTGCTTGGGGGACTTCTTGGTGCATCTGATCCTGTTGCTGTTGTAGCCTTGTTGAAAGAACTTGGTGCCAGCAAAAAATTAAGCACAATAATTGAAGGGGAATCCGTGATGAATGATGGGTACTTTGTTTAGATCTCGACTCTTATTTTCACCAACGTCTTCCCTTCAAATGAATTACCAAATTTGCTATTAAATTTAGGTTGTAGGAAGTAGCTTAAAGCCTTGATCATTTATAATGAGTGACTATTTCTGCATGTGATGGTTCTTTTAGATGTTTTTTATTTGGTCTTCTAGAAAGCTTAATCTTTGTTCATGTCCAGGGTGGCTATTGTGGTTTATACCCTTTTCTATCGGATGGTTCTTGGAGAGACCTTCAATTGGCTTGCCATAATCAAATTTCTAGCACAAGTTTCACTTGGAGCGTAGGTTTCACCCACTTCTTCTCTGTTGGCTAATGACACAATTTATCTTTGCTTATGTGATACTTTGATCGGTCCAGTGTAGGAATTGGTATTGCTTTCGGGATTGCATCTGTTTTATGGCTTGGGTTTATTTTTAATGATACAGTGATTGAGATTTCTCTAACACTTGCTGTTAGCTACGTTGCTTACTACACTGTAAGTTGCTTTCGAATTTGGTTTCGTCTTTTAGTAAGTTTAGAGACTATATTTGTATTATGAGTTATGAATAATTAATGCACATAATATGTATAATACCCTAGTTTTTTTTTAATGCATCTTTCAGTAGGATAGGCGGTTATATCTGCTAAAAATCGTATCATCGTAATGGGATTTTTTGGTGTGGTACTATTTAGAATTACTTCCATTCTTTTGCATGGAGAAATTGATGGTCAAAATCTTTTATAGGCTCAAGAGATTGCGGAAGTTTCTGGTGTTTTGGCAGTGATGTCATGGGGAATGTAAGTTGGCCCCTAGCACAAAATATCTATGCCACTTCTTAGAAAATTTGGTATTGAAATCTTTCTACAGGTTCTATTCTGCATTTGCAAGGACAGCTTTTAAGGGTGAACGTCAACAAAGCTTACATCACTTTTGGTATGCCTTTTACGCATCCTTGTGTTAGTTGTGCAGGTAATTAGACGAGTCAGATTGACTCTGGGAATATTTTATTCTTTCTAATTTTCAACTTCTGCTTGTGTTTGTGGCACTAAAAGGAACAAAGAAAAGGAATCATAGGTTTTTTACTGAACAGTGAAGTCTCTGGCCTCCCTTCCTCAGTCCAAATATTCTTATCCTTAAAGTATTCTAGAACCTTGTGGATTCATCTAATGAATTCATTAAGGGGTTGCTCGTTTTAAGTTGCACTGGGGATAGATATTTTGCTGAGCTAATTCTTTCTGCTTGATTTCTTGTTTGTTTTTGGCTGCTTGTCCTCTAGTTTTCTTTGTGATAAGCATAGATGAGGTTTACTTTTTAGAATGTAGAAAATAAAATAGAAATAAAGAAATGAAACAAGCCTAAAAGTTATATTATTTCTATTCGTAGCCGCAGAAAAGTTTTCCTATATAGTTGAGGGGTTAGTGGAACCAGAGGAGTCAAAGGAAGTAAGAACATTATTCTTTGCAGGCAACCAAAATGAATAAAAGAACTCTTCTTTACTCATACTAAGGCAGGGTGTTGGGAAGTATATAAATAGTTTCTTATTGAGGTAGCTGTAATCTTAGTATTTATAATTTCTGGTATGTAAAATTTTGCTCTGCTGCTTAGTTTAGACGTATGAATTTCATTAAATGATTCACTTTTCGCTCGTTTTAACAACATGGTATTTAGAGTTGGACAAGAGACCATTTTTATTGTGTCTCTCATTTTCCATTACTCTGTTTTCAAATATAAAGGATTTTGATCCCTATTTATTTTTCTCCAGGGAAATGATTGCTTATATTGCCAATACAATAATTTTCATTTTGAGGTAAGAGCTCAGTTGGAATCTTGTCTTGAAATATAATGATATTACTTGTGAAACAGGCTGTTAATGCCATTTGGATTGAGTGACGAATAATTTTTTCTGGTTGAACACAGTTTTAAGCTGCTGTAACACATTCTTATTAGTATATTACTTCCATTAATACATGTTCTTATCTTTTACTTTGCAGTGGAGTTGTTATAGCTGAAGGAATACTCAGTGATGAACAAGTTTTTTCCCATGGTAGTATTCTCTTGAATCGCTTCTTAAATTATCTTCTTTCTTCAAGATGCCCTTGGATTATATTCTTATATTTCATTTATTAGGGATAAACCATCCCATGAAAATCTTGAATGCTAATACATGAAACCATTGCTAATTACTCCTTCCGTCCCATTATGAGTGTCATAAATCATAGCTTATTTCACACAAATTAAGCAGAAACTACAAATGAAAGAAAGTAAACAGCAATTTTGCCAAATTGGCCTTATTAATCATTGGTGGATTCACCATTATCATAAATGCAAAGTGGAGGATAATTACTTGGAAGTGATGCAAATCGTATTATTAACTAGAGAGAGTACTAAATAATTAATGGTAACATTGAAAATATAAATGACACTTATTTTGAGACTTTTTTCATTGCAAATATGACTGACACATTGACACTTATTTTGGGACTGGGAGAGTAACAAATAGGAGCTTATAGCACTGCTGCATGATTGTGCAGATGAATCTTAAGGAAGCTGTATTCCATAATTTTGTATCATCTCTGACTAGAATAGGGGAATTGACAGGTTAATACACATTGAAAGAGATATAATTTCTTTAAATTGTCACATTTAACTCTAAATTGCATATAATCCTACTACATCGCTTGGTTGTGTTGCTCTTGCTAGCATCCACAAATCATATCTTGTTTTAAGGATTTTAATTTCACTATTGAAATTGAGCTATGATAAATCGTATTTTCAGTTTGTGGTTTTCTTTGATGCATACCACCTTATACAATGATAGGGCCAAAGAAAGTCAAGATAAAATTGCAATGATTATCATATTGCTCTCAACAAGACAGCTTAATTTAGATACTTGGATAATCTTATGTTTTATAGAAGCTCTTGCCAGTGTTGCTTGCATGTTTTATTGTTAAAATACGTATGTTTTGTTAAGTCTGAAGGAGTAACTACAAACTGTTTGTTCTGCTGTAGGAAAGTCATGGGTCTACCTCTTTCTTCTCTATGCATATGTTCAAGTGTCTCGATGCATTGTAGTTGGAGCACTATTTCCCTTTCTAAATTATTTTGGATATGGTTTGAATTGGAAAGAAGCTATTATTCTCGTCTGGTCAGGGTTGCGAGGAGCAGTTGCGTTGTCACTTTCACTATCGGTTAAGGCAAGTGTTTATTGACTAATGGATATACCTCTTCGTGGACATAACACCTCATTATTTACCAGTTATATAGGGATGTAATTGAGTTTTCCTCAAAAAGGGAGAATATAAATATAGAGTTTTCTACCTGTTGAAGAGTCCCATACTGGTTGAGAGATGGCCTGAATAAGTGTTTATAAGGGGGGGGCAATCCTTACCTCACAAGCCGGTTTTGTTTTAAGAGGGATTCAGAATCATGTTGATTTGCATGGTCGAAGAACATGAAAAGGGTTTAGGAGAAATAATTGTGTAGAGAGAGACACATTTTCAACATGAAATTCTGTATTTAAGAATCATCATAATTAGCTAACTAAAGGACATAGCATATATTACTGCATATATCTATTATTTTTATGTATATCTATTTATACAGCAGAAAAAGTTTCACAGCACTTGTTTTCCTCTACAATGTATTTATGGAGCAGGGAAAAAATGTACTTGCATGAGGTCATCAGTGATATCCATGTTCATATTTTTGTAGTTTAATCTTTTAATTGTTAATGTTTTTGTTTTGTTTAGTGTTCGAGTGGCAGATCAATTGAATTGACTCCAGAGACGGGAACAATGGTATGCAATTCATATTAATAAAACCCTTGCAGAAAGACTAGCAACTCACTAACATTTTTCTTCAAAAAACTTCATGATTGTGGAATGAGCCCCACTATATAGAAAATGGAACCCACGTGATTTAGTGGGAGTGTGTTGCTAGTACTGTTCAATGGCTCAAACCCTTGTAAATTTCTAATTCGTAACTCTGCTCTATGATTTTGTAAGATCACTACAACCCCAAATTTCTCGATTTTAAAATTGTCTATATATCTGACTGACGTGTTTTGATTGTGTAGTTTGTTTTCTTCACCGGTGGAATTGTGTTTTTAACACTTACAGTGAATGGTTCAACCACACAGTTCATATTAGACTTCCTTGGCATGAATAAGTTATCATCAGCTAAGGTCAGGGTTCTCTTAAACTTCCATTTTAAAAATATCTTCATGTAATGAGAGATGGAATTGTTTGATATCCCATATTATTAGTGTTGCTCTTTTGTATTCATTTTTTATTTTATCTGAATTCTCTCGGTCGTTCTTCCTCTTATCTATGAAAATAACTTGAAGTTTTCATATATAATTCACTGCTGTAAATGGTAACGAATTTCTATATGCTACTGTGTTTCAATAAAAATATAAAATATAGACAGAAAAGAGAAACAAAAAGAAATTAGTGAGACAAAGGGGATAAAATGAATTAACGCTGTCAGGTTTCTTTGCAACAAAAATACGATGTCCTCCAAATGGGGTTTTTAATGGTGGAACTTTTGTTAATTAAAAGAGTGAGATACAGACTGGAAATAATAATTGCAAACATTCTTCTTTTATCAAACATTAACGAGTTTTTGGATGTGCTAAATGTTTGGGGATGCTTATGAAATTCCACCGAGGGGAATTGAACTCAAGAAATTTTGGCATGTGTATGCTTTAGCATCCTATAATTGCTCTTAAATTTAGTACATGTTCCATACCATAGTGTGTATTGCAGATGCTAATATGGTCTATCAATCTATCTGTGTTTTCTCATTCTCACTTGTCATGGTACCAGAATCTCAGTTCTAAAAATTTAGAGTAGAATTCAAAATACTTCAAATGGTAGTCTGCTTATTGATGAGACATATTGATGACCTGCCAACTACGATTTCTAACATGGTTTCCGAGCCTCCTCCAAGATCCATTGGGCAACCTGCTATCAAGTTTCTATTATCGGGCCACCCACCATTTATATCCACGCTCCAGATGTCTAGTACTTAACGTGAGGGTGTGTGTTAAAGAGTCCCACTTCAGATAAGAGATGGCCTACCAATGTGTTTATTAGTGGTTGGGCCTAACACAACCCCACAAAACCATAACTCTTAGATTCTAGTGTGAGGAGTTGCTAATCCAAAAGGAAGGAGATAACCACTGGATGGAGACCACAAGTTGTTGGTGAAATAAATGCTCTGAGCATGCTGACCATGGTTGCAACTTGTAACTACCACCTTATTCCTTCATTTTGGCTTTTCTTGGTCATTAGTCTAGAAAGCCAAAGTAATAGATTTAACAACAGAGTCTCAGAGACAGTGAGTATTGGAGAAGAAATGTGCAGCAAGTGAGCTTATTGATAGACTATATAAGCAGTTGGTATTTGTATGAATTTATTATGAACAATAAACTATTAAAAAAATTAGATTTGGCAGATACCTATCAGTCTACACTCCATATAGAAATATTCCATGCTTGTCTTTTTCCTTGGTATTAATTATTAATGTAGGTAAAAAGGAATGAATGCCTTTCTTCCTGAATGCCTTTCTTCCTATTCTCAATGATTTTTTCTTCTTCTGAAATGGTATTAGCAATCGGTTTTACAGCATCTATTTTGTATACGACTTTATAATATTAGCTATATAAACATATCACCATTGTGTAGTTACATAAACTTATTAGCAATTAATATGGAATTATGGATTATGAGACACAAAGGAAAGCTTCCATGTTAAATAAATGTTTGTAAATTGCATTCAACCAAACATATCTGCATATTACCTTGTAATCAAGTTCTAGTTGGTTTTGGTCCTCATATTTTGCTCATGTAATAACAGAGACGTATCCTTGATTTTACAAAGTATGAAATGGCTAATAAAGCATTGGAGGCTTTTAGTGAACTTGGAGATGATGAGGAACTCGGGCCTGCTGACTGGCCCACAGTGAAGAGATATATTTCCTGCTTAAATGACTTTGAAGGTGAACATGTTCATCCTCATGGTGCATCTGAAAGTGATGGTGACTTAGATCCTATGAATTCGAAAGACATACGAGTACGCCTTCTGGATGGTATGCAAACAAGTGGTGGTGACTTAGATCCTATGAATTCGAAAGACATACGAGTACGCCTTCTGGATGGTATGCAAACAAGTGGTGGTGACTTAGATCCTATGAATTTGAAAGACATGCGGGTACGCCTTCTGAATGGTATGCAAACATTTACATTTGTTTCGATTCCAAGAGATTTTACATTTATAGTTTTTTTTTTTTTTAATATAAGCTTACATTTATAGTTTTACATTATTTGCATCGGTTCTTTTTACTTTAACAACAGCAGGAACCTCACCACTCTATACCCAGTGTTTCTGTTTGATTAACTGCTTCAAATATTCTAAACCCTTGTAATCGTTTAATTTAAAGGTAGATATAGAAAGAAGACAGATAATATGAGATGCTTTATCACTTTCTTTAAGAACAAATATATTCTGTGGGACTATGTTTTATTGAATTGAATGTTTTCCAATTTGATTGAATCTTTTTATATAACTAGTTGTCCACATGGTTATATAAGAATTTCATTCTAAAGTTTTTCAATTTAAGGATATAGTAATGCAATTTCTAGTTTCTATGTTATGTTTTGTAGCATAGCATTTACAGTTGTAATGAAGGGTTAGTGCTTGCTCTTCTTGGAAGATTTATGAAGAAAGTAATGGAGTAAAACTCTAATGTCCTTTTTTTTCGTAAGGAAAAACTCTAATGTCTTATTACTACACTCTTAGACTGTTTATATGGGAAAATAATTCACAATAGTAATACACTAATAATGTCAGAATAAAAATGAAGAGAATCAAATCTGATTTCCCCCGATTCTTCCACATTTTTGTACTGTTAAAAAAGAGCTTTGGGTTGATTTTAAATGTCTAGCAACCAATCTCGGCATTGTCATGAAATTTGGCTTGATGCCTTTTCCTAATTTTTTCCACATAAAATCGATCCAAATCATTCTCTTATTAACATGCATGAGTTAAATTTGTACCCAATCCCTCCTGGAAGGAAAATACTTTGATTACTAATCTTAGAATAGGCCAAAGCCTAACTCAAACCCAAAATATGGCTTAAGGGGTGAGGATTGCCAAAACCTTATAAAGATTACTTTGTCCATTCGTTTAGCCGATGAGTGATATCGTCACCCCCTTGACACCCCAGACAATAAAGATGTTGGAGGCTGCAATATAGACAGTCGATCTGTTTCCAATACACCCTCATGTCCAGGACTAGACATCTTAAGCGTGACCAAATGTTAGCGTCTCAATAGCAGATTTAGAATATACTTTGATATATCTTAGAATTAAATCTTGGCCCAACTTTAATCCCAAAGCCAGCTCGAGGGCTGATGATTGCTTAAGTTATTAATACTACTTTGTCCCTATCTATTGCCATGTGAGATCTCAACACACCCCCTTACCCCCAACATGATGAAGGTGGTGGAGTGTGCAATTAAGGCATTCTAAGATGGCTGCTACAAAGGCACTTAGGGTTTCCAATAGTTCTTGTTATATATGATCAAATTAAATCTTGATGGATGGTATTGTTATGAACTTATGATGGCAAAACGTGCATTCATCTAAAGGCCTAAGTTAATAAGATGCCCCTGTTGTTTTCATGGTAATAGCGCGCGCATGTGTGCAAGTGTTTTACAAAGTTGCTTCTGTTAGCTCATGTTAGTTTTTTTAATAGGCATGCACACGCATAGACAATTAAACATGTGATGGTAATCTTGTGTTGGCTTAGTCCTTTGATAAAGTTTTCATTTGCTAATAATACTAAGAATTTGTGAACTCATTCCTCATATTAGGTGTGCAAGCTGTTTATTGGGAGATGCTTGATGAAAGGAGAATTACACAAACAATAGCTAATATCCTAATGCTATCAGCGGAAGAATCAATAGATTTGGCTTCATCTGAGCCTCTATGTGACTGGAAACGTTTAAAACCTAACGTGCACTTCCCAAATTACTACAAGTTCCTCCAGTCAAATATGTTGCCATCGAAGTTAGTTACATACTTCACTGTGGACAGGTTGGGGTCAGCATGTTATATTTGTGCTGCATTTCTTCATGCCCACAGAATTGCTCGTCAACAATTACATGACTTCATAGGTAATAATCTGCCTTTGTCTATTTATCATCCCAATACTATTTTCAATTTTTTGCCTTTTTCCATCTTTCCCATTTTGTTTTCTATTTCTATTAGCTCCATTAACTTAGTTTTTTGGTATAATTGTCAGCCAACACAAACTATCATTTTGAAAAATTATTCAATATTTTCATTTAACATATGCACAACTAGAATCCTGACACCAGGATACATTAAATTGTTATAATATATAAGAACAAATTTAAATGAGTTACAATAATGAATTTAAGAACAAATAACCTTTTTTTTGTTGTATCATTTTTAATTGTTTGATTCTAGAGGGTGTGCATTGTGCAGAGGAGTTTTCTCCTTCTTCCCTATTCTCCTGTGTTAATTGTGTCAAATACTTGCAGGGCTGTAACATGCTTCATTTCCTCAATGTTTATCACTGATGTCCATTCTTAGGAATTGAAATAATCAAAATAGTTTGTGTTTCTATCATCCTATGGAAAATTGGCCAGAATATCCAAGCCATATTGTCCATGCCCATGCCATATCAGAGGCTTTCAGATTTAAGAAATAAAATAGTCTAGTTCGAGTACTCTTTAGACAACGAGGGTGTATCCAAATGTACTGGATATGATGCTATATTTGTATTTTCAGTCTCCACATATTAGTTGTTCAATGCTTCATATTTCATGTTGCTATATTGTGTTTTTTATAAAAACAACTGTGGTATATGTCCAATTTTACGTTCTCACCTGGCGCACTATATTCTAGTTATTTATTTTTACTTACTTATATCAATGTGGTGATAACATAGCATATATTTTAATTATATTTAAGATCATTTATATTAATTTCCTCTAGATATACTTCTGTAGGTGACATTGACATTGCTTCTGCTGTCATTAATGAAAGTGTTGTGGAGGGAGAAGAAGCACGAAAGTTCCTAGAAGATATTCATTTAACATACCCTCAGGTTTGCTAATTAAACATACCGTTCAATGTTTTAGTTGCGCTGTACTCTATCTGGATTAACCCTGACAACTTCAAGTTGGTCGGTCTTTTGTATAGCAGTTTAAAGCTTGGGGTGCCTCATATTTACGGCTATGAAGTGTTAAATAGATTCTTTTTCTGAAGTTTTCTATGTTTTATATTGTGTATTGTAATTATCAGGTTTTGCGTGTTGTAAAGACAAGGCAAGCAACATATGTAGTGCTAAATCATTTAATTGAATATGTTCAAAACCTTGAGAAGATTGGGATATTGGAAAGGAAAGAGATGCTACATCTTCATGATGTTGTCCAGGTATCTTGTGTTATTTCTTCTGTTAATCTTTTATTTGATGTTTCACTCTTCTGAGATCTATAGTTGGGATGATCGTCTATTAATTGATTAATTTATTTTTCAGACTGATTTAAAGAAATTACTTAGAAACCCTCCTTTGGTTAAGCTTCCCAAAATAAGTAATATGCATCCTATGTTGGGTGCTCTGACATCTTCAGTTCGTGAACCACTTGTAAGTGATACAAAGGAAATGATGAAATTGCGTGGCTTGACACTTTACAAGGAAGGTGCCAAGTCAAATGGTATTTGGTTAATTTCTAATGGAGTGGTGAAGGTATTAAGTTCTCTCGGTATGAAGCTTACCTTATAATTTCTGATTGTGCATTCAAAGGATTTGAAAATTGCTGTTTTACAGTGGGAAAGCAAAATGATTCAAAGCAAGCACCCTTTTCATCCAACTTTTACACATGGGAGCACGTTAGGTCTTTATGAAGTGCTGACTGGAAGACCATATATTTGTAATGTGATCACAGAGTCCATCGTATTCTGCCTTTTTGTTGAAGTAAATAAGATAATTTCATGTCTAAGATCTGACCCTTCAATGGAAAGCTTCCTGTGGCAGGTATGGCTACTTTAATAATTCATTGTTGCTTCTACTGATTTGACATTAATGGCTTCTGATGGATCTTGTCATTACAACAACAACAATAACCAAGCTTTATCCCATTAAGTGGGGTCGGCTACATGAATCAAATTACGCTATAATGTTTTGTCATAAACCATATTTGGATCCAACTCATTAATATCTAAATCTTTCATGGTCATACAGTACAACAAGTTTATCATGATTTGCAGGAAAGTGCCATTTTCCTTTCCAAAGTATTGCTTCCCCAGATATTTGAGAAACTAACTGGGCAAGATTTAAGAGCTCTTATTGCTGAAAAATCTGAAATGACCGTATACATAAGAGGGGAGACAATTGAAATCCCTAATCACTCGGTTGCCTTCTTACTAGAAGGATATATCAAAACTCAAGGTCGTCAGGAACTAGTAACCGCACCAGCAGCCCTGCTTCCTTCACATGGGAATCGAAGCTTCCAAAATTTATCAATGTCAGGTATAATAACTTGTCTCATATATGATTCCCTGTCTAATACCTTTCTGGCTTTCTGAGTTTCTATTAGGACAGCTGGTTAGTAGACCTGGGGTTTTGTGTGAAGGTTTGGAGAAATACTAAGGCACAAGGAAGAGGAATTCAAGTACAAATACCATAGCTAGGATGGATAAGGGAAAAAAAGTTTATCTAAGCAGATTCAAATTTTATTTTCTACATTTTATGTATTGTGGCTAAACATATCTACCCTTACGCCTTCTGCATATTGATCATCCGCTTTACCCTTTACTGTTTTGGGAGAAAAAGGGACTTAAAAATGTTAAGGCTTGACATTTTTGAATAGGAACTAAAGTTAAAACAAGATGACACTTTTGTAATTATTAGTGAATATGGGAAAGTAAACAAATTTTTTCTCAACCAACAGGACCCCTATCTTGTTTTCTGTATAAGCTTGTATGTTGGTGTCTATTAAGGACCAACTCTTCAAATGCTTAAGTTGTTAGGTCTAGGCCTAATAATAGTTTATACAGCCCTGACACACCTTCTCACACCAGATTTCATGGGCTTGAAGCCTGAACAATGTAGGTCTGTTTATATTTGTATTTGAAAATGATGCTCACTCTTTTTACTTTTATACCAGGTTCTAAGGAAGCTAGTTTTATTCATCAAGGACCTTGTTATCTGGTTGAAACTAGAGCAAGGGTAATCGTGTTTGACCTTGCTGCATTTGAGCCTGATATTGCTCTTGTTAAAAAGTCAAGTTCAGGGTTATTACATGCTGCGGATCATCCTGATAAATCTTTCCATAGACAACATAGTGCTCTTATGAGTTGGCCTGAACATTTCTACAGGCAGAATCAGGATAAACAGAGCTCGGAACAACAAAACAATAGTTTGTCTGCAAAGGCAATGCAGCTGAGCATATATGGGAGCATGGTATGTTGGTTTAGGGTAGTGTTAGGGTCATAGATGAAAAACCTTACAATTTCATGAATTCTACAGTCCAAACTATGAGAATAGTTTTTTTTTTATCCAAAATAAAAAGAATGCAAGGAGAATCTGCCTTCTATTTCATTTCTCCTGTTGAAATTCATCCTTAAAGCTTTAGTCACCAAAACATGCCCGAATAGTATATGGTTCATTAGACACTGAAACTCATGAATATGGTCCAATAGAGATCATATATGAGCAGTATTGAAATTACCTGAAATATATTTGTTATATAATTTTAGTTCCCTAGTATATTAAATTTGCTGGTATGGAATTACATATAAGGTGGTTTTCTTGTCCACCAAGAGATCTATCATTGCTGTAGTGGATTGCATAGGCTTGCTGAGGAGATAACTCATAGATGATATGCATAGCTGGTTTACAACCAAGCTTCTATCTTTAATTTACTATCCCTAAAACAAAAGAGTAGCCTGAAATTCAATTAGCAAACAAATGTTATTGATTTGCACATTCAATGATGTGTGTCTACAGTGTACCATACTCGAAGCTTTACTTTATTGTAACCACTTTCATTGATTATTATTGTCATTTTGAAGGTGGACATCCCTGGCCAGAGTAGAAGTTGGTCAACCAATCGTGCTAGACCGCTACCTCAAAGTTTGTCAGATCCAACCATTGTGCCACATCAAAGTCATCCACTTGTTTCGGTCAAATCAGAAGGAGCTGCAACTGACAAAATGGACATTGGAGTGAAGGGGTTCATGCAAGATGCTACAAATCTCCCTTCACAAAGCACAGATAGAAGAGTACATCGTGAAGGTGATTCAAGTGATGATTCTGCTATTGAAGAAGATATTATTGTGAGAATTGATTCACCAAGTACACTATCTTTTCGCCAGTCTTGAGGGGAAGTGGTGAAGAATCTGTTTGTGTAATAAATGTTGCTTTTGTGTTACATAGGAAACAAACCATTAGATTACACCACGAGAACTTTACAATTAGTAATAAAATATCTCTTAAGTTTTTTATTTTTAAAATGGAAAATAGGCAATAAATATATTGGAAATGGTTGTTGATACTTATTTTGTATTGTTGTCCTGAAAATTTGTTATAAAATTAGAAAGTCCAGAACATCTTCAACTTGTTCTCTTTTTTTTTTCTTCCTCTTCTTGTGGTTGCGAAATTGTGATTATATAACCTTAGTAGTGCCAATTACTAATATGCATTTTAAGTTTTTTGTTTTTATTCCTCAAAAAAGTTTTATTTTTTACTTGTCTTTTCTTTTTTTCTTTCTATCTTCTCTTTTTCTTCTCTCACCGGTGAGTATGATTATGATTAATCATACATTATTCCTTTGTTTTTTTACCAATTTTACAGGTATGTTTAGAACATCATAATAATTTTCATTACGAAATTTTTAAATTTTTAAATAAGGGACAAATTAATTATAGGTTTTTTAAGTAATTCATAATTATGGGAAACAAAAAATTTCTAATAAATGTATCCCTATTTTAAAAACTTAAAAATTTTGTGTTGGAGGTTCTTATGATGTTCTAAAAATGCATGCAAAATTGGGGAACATGATTTGATTCGTGAGTATATACTTATTTGGAACAAACTTGCGATTTGCATATTTTGGTCAAAAAATCAAAATAAATCGAGGTGTCTTTAGAATACTATGAAACTTTGCATATCATTTCCATGTATTTTCATATAGTTCTTTGCAACAAAAAAAGAATTTAAAATTCGATTTCAAGGTGAAGGTTTTCATTGTTTTAGTGTTTCCTAATGTGTTAAACTTTCATGCAAAAAATTGAATTCAATGCCCTTTTTCTGGACTTTATGTCTCCAAGAAAAGAAGAAAAAAAAGATCCATTTTTTTCTTTATTTTATACCCTCATTTAATGTTAGCAAATACTCTATCCATTCCTTTATAATTGTCCTTTTTGCAGAAAAAATTTGTTTCTATTTAAATGTCGTTTTCAAAGTTCAATATAATATTAAATGTTATTTTACAAGTTTACCTTTTGTTATTTATTGTGGAGAGAGAAATATATGAAAAGTGATATTAATAAGGCTATTATAAGAAAAAACAAAAAATTCACGTGAGCTTAACTTAGTTGGTAGGAATATTGCATATTATATGCAAGGGCCGGGTTCGAACCTCGGACACTCCACTTCTCCACAATTTAATTGTGTGAGTGATGGCTCCTTGACCAAAAAAACAAAACTATTGTATAAAAAATAGTAACATTTATTGATTGTGTTTGGTTTGTGTAAAATGTGACAATTAAAAAGGAATGGAGATAGTAAAATTGAGATAAATTTTTTGAGAAATGATATTTTGACAACCATTTTGTGACAACCTATATGACAACTTTATCTCTCATACTCACATTATTTTTTTACTTTCTCTCTCTATTACTTTGATTTCCGTGTCAGTATTTACTTTTCTTTGTAAATTAGTGGTTGTCACAAAAGTTGTCACTTAAATGGTTATTCAAATAGCACACCTCAAATTTTTGTAGGCAAATTTCATTTGCCATGTCATCACGTGGCACCAACCACATGACACAATTTCATGCTTCATCAATACCTTATGTGAGACTGAAGTATTGAAGGACCAAAATAGGAAGAAGCGCACACTATTATGATAATATCTGTGTTTTTATTTGCTAATATCTATTTTTTTACATAGATTATTTATAGACTTTACATATATTACAAGGTTATCTCAATCACTAACTTTATATCTTATTTTGTTGTTCTTTATAAAACTAGCATCGAGGTCAAAAGTATATTACATTCTTTCTTCTATAATGATTATGATTTGACACAAATGTTAAAATATAAATAAAAAAGAATAATTAGTAGAAAACAGAGAACTGTACAAAACTAATATTAATAAGTATTGATGTATACAATTCATAAAAAAGTATATTGTGTTCATTACCATAAATTCTGTCAAAAAGAAAAAGAAATTACCATAAATATAAAGTGAAAGACTTGATGTAAAAGTAATATATATTTTCTAAAAAAATAATATATATATATATATATATATTATATAGATATTAGTTCTGTAAAAAAAACTAATTTATATTACATTGAAAATCACAATGGACACTTATTTATTAATAATAAGAATAAGAATAACAATAAGTCCGCGTGAGCAAAATTCAGTTGGTAAAGACAATACGTTATAAAAACTAATTTATATTACATTGAAAATCACAATTGACACTTATTTATTAATAATAATAATAATAATAATAATAATAATAATAAGAATAATAATAAGTCCGCGTGAGCAAAACTCAGTTGGTAAAGACAATGCATAATATATGCAAGGTCTGAAGTTCGGACCTCGGACACCAAAAAAAATAACAATAATAATAATAATTTATAAGTAATACTAGTAACATATACTATCTAACTAAAATCTTTTATTTCACAAAAAACATAAATTTCACTAAACTTATATGAGACAAGATTATGTATTTTAATCTATTTAAATTTTAATTAGGTATAGAATCTATATAAATTTTAATTGATAAAATATAATGTGTTGAATTTTTTTTTCAATGGAGAATAATTATTTGAACAGGTTAACATACATAGTAAAAGGAAAAAGACAAAGCTTACTTTTTTAAAGTAAAAAATTGGTGATTTATTATTACCTGAAAATTGCATTGAATGAATAAATAAATTGGTGAGATATTATATTTTTGACTCAAAATAAAAATTGGTCTCTCACAGACACACTTGTTTTGTTTCTTTGTTCTTCGTATTATCTAATCTGACAGAGAAGGAAGGAAAGAAGGAAGAGAAGAAAAATGGGAAGGAGTGTCGTATGGATCCACCTGCTGATCTCTCTTCTCGCTGCTACTCACGTCAGATCCGATGCCTCTGATCATCGTTACAGCGACGGCGATCCCGTTCCTCTTTACGCCAATAAAGTCGGTCCATTTCACAACCCCAGGTATTTTCATCTCTCCGATCTCCTTTCAATTTCTCTCATTTCTCTGTTTTCCACCATTTTTACATTTTGGGTCGTCTTCAAAATCTGATTTTTTCTTCAAATTCACCTTCCATGTCAACGCCATATTAATGATCTACTATTAAATTGTTTTTATTTTCAGTGAAACGTATCGTTACCTTGACCTACCATTCTGTGTTACAGGTAATTTTCAGTTTTTCTTATTTATTGCTTCATTTAAATAACTTCATTATTAATTTGCTTCGCTCCAAATTATTACTATTATTATTATCCAATCATCATGAATGAATCAATATAATAATACTGTGGTACCTCATGAAGCTCATGCATACATAGATTTGAGTCTAGTTTATTTAAATCTTGTTTGGTTGATTACTTGTTGATTGTCACTTATTTCAGTTTTGGCAATGGATTTATCGTAAATTCGTATACATCAATGCCTTACCTTTTCGGTTAAACATCTTGCTATTAATATTAATATCAGTGTTGTCAGATACTAGCTATAACAGTTTATCGTAGCTGAATTTGAACAAATCGGTATTGATTCGCAATACTCTGTTTAGTATGAAATGTTGTCAAATACCGCCTATAGCATATTGGAATTTGAACAAACCACTATTTTCTGTCTTGTGTGATTGGATTGAGATTTTTTGTTGTTGTTTTGATGGAATTTTTACTAGTATTGAACTCTCTGAACAAATAAAGTATCGTTACAGCTCTGTTTAATGCATTTTATGCCAGAAACCTCTAGTGGTGTTGTCTGTTATTGTAGTCCTGTTATGATTTTGGCTTGCGTGAAGTGCTTTTACTTTCATGATTCTTTGTCATTCTTCCGACTGTTGTAATGGGCATGGTTGTCTGTATCTTATGACACATGCAAGTGGTTCCTCGCTTCAATAGAAAAATGAATCCAATCTATACAAATCATTGCATATCTATTTTAGACATGAATCTAATGCAAATCTGGATTCATTCTGACGCATCACGATTTTTTCTGACGAATACTTGCCTTTGAACTTTGTGTAGCCCGTAATTTTTTTAGTCAACTTTGTGTGGCTAGCCATTTTTGTCATTTAGTTTATTTAACTCTTGTTTGGTTGATTACTTGGTTGATTGTTATTTGATTCAGTTTTGGCAATCAATATATCATAAATATGTAAATTATAATACAATGGTTTTCCTTTCTAGTTAAACATCTTGCTATTAATACCAGTGTTGTCAAATAGCAGCTATAGCGGTGGCATAGCATAGCTGAGTTTAAACAAATCGCTACTAATTTACGATATGCTATTTAGTACAAAGTGTTGTCACATAACTGCTACAGAGGCGTTATAGCACCGTAGAGTAGCGGAGTTCGAACAAACTACTATTTTCTGCTATCTGCGTCTGACAACACGGATTAATATTATTATTTTTTTACTTGATGGAATTCTTATTAGCGTTGAACTCTGAACAAAGAAAATGTCAATTTGCAGCTCTGTTTAGTGCATTTTATAATTTTATGTACTTTCATGAATTTTTAATATACTAACCTAAAATGAGTGCGTCCGAATGCCAGGTCTCGAGAAAGAAAAGACTGAAGCGCTTGGTGAGGTGTTGAATGGAGATCGCCTTGTTAGTGCTCCTTATGAACTTAAGTTTAAAAAGGAGAAAGACTCTACGGTTGTGTGCAAGAAGACACTCACAAGGGAGCAAGTTAATCAGTTCCGAGAGGCAGTTAAAAAGGACTATTATTTCCAAATGTATTACGATGACTTGCCAATCTGGGGATTTATTGGAACTGTTGACAAAGAAGGAAAGGCAGACCCGAGCGAGTATAAATATTTTCTTTACAAGCACATTCAGTTTGATGTTCTGTACAACAAAGATCGTGTGATTGAAATCAGTGCCCGTATGGACCCTCATTCTGTGGTTGACCTGACTGAGGACAGGGAAGTGGATGTTGAGTTTATGTACACAGTGAAATGGAAGGAAACTGATATTCCTTTTGAGAAGAGAATGGAAAAATACTCTCAGTCTTCTTCTCTTCCACATCACTTGGAGATTCACTGGTTCTCCATCATAAACTCCTGTGTGACGGTTCTTCTTTTGACTGGTTTCCTGGCAACCATTCTCATGCGTGTCTTGAAGAATGATTTTATGAAGTATGACTTGCTTGCTCTTCATTCAGCATATTGTCATCCTATTCACCTATATAGAACATTGGTCTATTAATCTATTTTTTCCTCGTTTTTCATTTTTATCTGCTGTAATCTTCACCAGATATGCTCAAGATGAGGAAGCTGCTGATGATCAAGAGGAGACAGGATGGAAGTACATTCACGGCGATGTTTTCCGGTTTCCTAAGTTCAAGTCCATATTTGCAGCTGCCCTTGGTTCCGGCACTCAGTTATTCACTCTGTAAGAATCTTCTGATTCATCTTTTTCCCTTCATTGTTGAAGCTTTCTTTTAAAGGTTATAAAATCGAGCACACAATCATTTTCTATTAATTTTTTCTTGTGCAGCACAATCTTCATTTTTATGCTTGCACTGGTTGGTGTATTCTATCCCTACAACCGAGGAGCTTTATTTACTGCACTCGTGGTCATATATGCTCTCACATCTGGAATTGCTGGATATACTGCCACTTCCTTCTATATTCAACTTGAAGGGACTAATTGGGTACATATGAATTGCTTGCATTACTGTTTGATTGTGAAATGGAATTAGAGTTATACTTACATTTACACGTTTATTTTCTTGTTTGACAGGTTAGAAACTTATTGCTGACAGGATGCCTCTTTTGTGGCCCTCTTTTCCTTATGTTCTGCTTCCTTAACACAGTTGCAATTGCTTATAGTGCAACTGCTGCCCTTCCTTTTGGCACAATTTGCGTGATAGTCCTAATATGGACACTGGTAACTTCGCCATTACTTGTGTTAGGTGGAATTGCAGGTAAAAATAGCAAAACAGAGTTCCAAGCTCCTGTCCGCACTACTAAATATCCCCGAGAAATTCCACCTCTTCCTTGGTACAGGAGCACCATTCCCCAGATGGCAATGGCAGGGTTTCTCCCATTCAGTGCCATCTACATAGAGCTGTACTACATTTTTGCTAGTGTCTGGGGCCACAGGATTTACACTATCTACAGCATTCTCTTCATCGTCTTTATTATTCTGTTGATCGTCACTGCTTTCATCACCGTGGCTTTGACATACTTTCAACTTGCTGCAGAAGATCATGAATGGTGGTGGAGGTATGTAACTTATCTTATGGAAAATGCTTTGTTGTACAAACTAGAAACATGAATGATGTGTTTTTTTTTCTTTCCAGTATAATCGAATTTTGGATTTTTCTATTTTTTAAATCAATAAAGTCAGCTACATCTGTTTTTGTGCAGTTTGTTATTCATACTGAATAGCACTGCATTTGCCACCTTTCACCATATTTATTTTTGAGTTTGTATGGTACGAGATATGATTTTTCTTTCTTTTTTTTACTACATATCATCTGTGCCGGCCGTTAATTAGTTATCACATGGTCTGTTTGGTTAAACTAGTAAAAATAAATTTTCTATCTTCACTTTTTGTTTACAAAATTCTATATAAAACCTGTACTAAATTCTCACATATTTTCTAAATAGAATATTGAAACACCTAGAATAAGATCATAAAAATAAATATGAAATCATAATGAGTATTAATAGTAAAATTGTTCATTTTCTTCATTTTTTTCCACTCATCTCTTTCTTCTCATGTCGTTAATTGGGCTCCCTCAACATCGAGGAGCATGTGTGTTGAATGAATAAAGAATCATGTTTGTGCAATTTATGTTTCATTCTTTAAATCCACCAAATAGGGCATGTATTCAAGGTGATGCTAATTCCATAAAGTGTGACATGTACGATGCATAATTCATTCATGTTGCTACTTCAATGCCTGTAGTTTTGGTGATGTATATCTCAATGTTTCGAAAATCAAACTGGCTAGACCTTCAGGGTGATGGTTGAACTGGATGACTATTAAATAAATAAAAGTAAAAAAAAAAACTGGTTCAGTTAGCGGTTCAACCTGGTTCAATTTGGTTAATTGGATTACGGTTCAAATGGGTTTGAACCAACCAGCGCACAGGCTCCAGATTTTTAAACATTGATACATCTAACCAGATTTTGGAGATTTGTTTGAAAGCCTTGGGTGTAGGTTAGGGAGTGTATGTGATTGGTTCTTCCTCCAATTTGTGGCCCTGCAATAGTGAAGTTATCCTTTTTTCTCTCCTTTCTTCCTTTCAAATTTTCATTCTGAATGAATAAGCGACTTAAGGATCAGTTTTAAAGAGGCAACACAAAAGTAAGCCTTGTGTGGCACATATAAGAATGTTGTGATGTGTGGGTAATCAATCACATAAGACAAGATTAGGAATGAAATAATTAGAGAAAGTAAGATAGCCAAATGACCTTTACAATCACCCATAAGAAGGGTAGATTAAATGCCGGAGAATCTAATTAAAACTATAACAGATTTGGATTTAAATGACCTATCATTTAGTAAGGTTCAGGATAGGAATTTATAGCATCATCATGTAGTTAACCTTGTCTAGTGAGAATTGGCTCTGGTTGCTATTTATACATTTTTCCCATATATTTTATACATCAGTTGTGTGTAAAGTGGATACTAATCATATACCTTAATATAAAACCATATTTTGCTTTGAATCTCTTTTGAATGATATTCTTTGGTTCTGTACATGGGCTTCTAATGTAGGCCAAGTCCAAACCTAGCTAATTTTTAGCTTAGTATAAGGGTAGGGCCATGGCATGAACCCATGGGAAAATCCAGAAATTTCCAATGACAGTAAAGTGAATTTGGATAAGGGAATTACTCAAGGGGCAAACAACACAAGAAAAACATGGAGGGACTTGAGGCCTTGGCCTGCCACTCGGGGTTTCTGATCATAGGCTCACTGACCCAAATTTAAGTTTGAGCTTATGCCTGTTGATATGAGCTCATGTATCGAAATGTTATTTTAGAGCCAATCATAGCATTTCTAAATTCTAACGGGTTTTTTTTTCCTGAGATGTGAAATGTTTGTCCAATTTTATTATTGCTTACTTCTCTTTTCAATTTCTAACTGATGTTCTATTTTGTTTGAAAGTAGAGGCAATTCATACATTGTTTCTAGTCTGTGCATTTACCTCAATTGTGTTGACATGGGAGTTTTCTTCCTGAGATTGATATTGTTTTTGTGTTTCCATAGGTCTTTTCTTTGTGGTGGATCAACTGGCTTATTCATCTATGGCTACTGCTTGTATTATTACTACGCAAGATCAGATATGTCTGGATTTATGCAAACTTCGTTCTTCTTTGGCTACATGGCCTGCATCTGCTATGGCTTCTTTCTCATGCTCGGTAGCGTAGGTTTCCGTGCCTCCCTGCTCTTTGTCCGCCACATATACAGGTCCATCAAGTGTGAGTAGTTGTGGTTGAACGTTTTGGTAAGTTTATATTGTTTCTGTTAGTTAATGAGAGAAGGTCTATGAATTTCTTTTCCTTTTTTCTGTCATAAAGTAGGTTATATAGTGTACCTGATAACAACAGAAGCTTTGACTCCTCCATATTAGTGTCATGTTATTTCTGCTCTTTAATTGCACAAGCTTGACACTTAAGGTAGATTTTGGAACCATGGGGTTTAAATGTTTTATTACCGTAGTTACTGAAATTTATTTTGAAGTAGATTGTACTAATTAATAATATTTCTGTCTGTTTCTGATGATGAAAATTTAATATGCAAGTATTTACATTGAATTAAGACAATTACTGAAAAAATTACTATTAAGGTGACAATCATTGTCGTAATACAAGATTTGAAATATATGCTTGGACCAAAATTATGACGCCCGAATCATGACCTTTTTTGGATTGTCGAGAACCAGATAAGAAATTAAGTAATAATTCAATGTATTTCATCCTTCAAAAAAAAAAAAAATTCAATGTATTTCAGATAGGCTTTTGCTATTGGAGAAATAGAGGTACAGAATCGCCGGAGGGGATCAAAATTGGGTTGAATCCATTACTAAATGCTTTTTTTTTTAGTATAATTGAAGTAACGAATTTGAACTTAGAATCTATGAAGGAGTATTACTCGATCTCCTCACCATTATACCAAAACCCTAGTGACATTTTGTTTTCAAACCATGACTTTTCTGAAAGACTAACAACATTTTCTTTAAAATTCATCTAAGACTACTTGTTTTAAATAAATATTGTTTTAATAAGATTGGAAAAAAAACTAATAAGGAATTTCTATTTTATTTAAGCTATGGACTTAAAACTATAGGGATTGAGGCAAGAAGTCAATGTAAAATTTAAATGGCCAGCAATCCCTGCCACCATTGTTATTGTCAACTTGTCAATTTTTTTATTTTGTTTTTTTGTTTCTTATTTCTTAACACACTATTTCCGCCAATTGCTTCTTTTATACGTGACCTAAGAAAATGATACTTATGGCCAAAGGGTTAAAGTAAAGCAAATTAATGATTCTTCACCTCTTGTGGGGTATCACATATATGAAAAGGCCATCATAAGGACTGCTTAAAGAACCAACTTTTATTTGTAAATTGCTTCAGCGCAAGAAACTACAGTGACTATTTTCATTTAGATAGTTTTCGTTGTTCATCCAAACATACAACAATTAAAAATAAAATCACGTGTCTACAAGACTTGTATTTCTGGCTTTTTATTGGTATTTTCTTGACTCTATAAAGTATGCACCTCAACTCTACTTCTTGTCTTGGATAATTTAGTAAGCATGTTTAAAATCAAGAAAGGGAAACAAAACAAAAAGGAACTCAGGTGATCCATCGCACATATATTTATGATTGCTTAAATTTATGTAAGGAATTTTTTTTGTAAGGAACTTGAACTCCATATTTCATTCCAAATTGATAAACATCACGTGTAGTTAGTCTTTCTAGCAAGTATATAACCGTTGATCTTCAACGCATAACATCAAATTGGTTTATTTATTTGCGAGTATTTTTATCTTAATCTATACTACTTCCAAACTTTTAATGTACAGCTTATGAGCATTTGACCGAAAACTACTTAGGAGTTTAATCTGTCTATAACTAACTTAAAGATTGAGATTAAATTACTTTTCCTCTATTCATTTGGCATGCTTCACTGAATTACTATCATGTTCAGCGTTAAACTCTAATTATTAGTTTTTTTTTTTTAATATTTTGATAGGATTGATTTACTGTTCAAAACTTCTAATCAAAAAAAGGAATATAATTACCATTACCAATTGTTTATCAATCTATGTATTCCTTTGTAAAAGTTTCAAACAGAGGAAAAGGAAGTCAACTTGAATTTAACCAATAATTGAAGGACATAAAACGAATGTTTGTCATGTCCAAAAACAAAGCTATAAAAAATAGTAAGCCATTATTTACGAGTATGATGTATATGTATGATAGTAAGCCATAAAGAATAGTCTACCCAACAAATTAAAGTGATCCAATTCTTACACGCCAAGCGAATTATCTTTTTATGATTTGAAAAGGCTATTCATTTCATGGTTATATAGATAGATTCAGAAAATTAATGACATGAATTGGGGAGAAAAGAGAGAAAATATTGGGATTGAAGAGACAAAAGAGGATATGGCTTTTGGGTCACAATCAATGATTTGGATTCTGTGAACAAAAAATCCCATTAGTAGTAAGTGATTTATAAGTCGGTCCCTGGCGTGCCATGGACGACATATTTGGTCACACTCTTACCTATTCCTTATTTGCATCAAAAGCCCCACCCCTTTGGGACCCTCCCTCCCCTCAATTACCCTTGCCCTTAGAATTAAGGGTAAATGTTCGATCAGCTTAATTTTTAAGAGATCAGGAGCTCTGTTTGTTAACATTGAAATTAAACAAATTACTTTCTCCGTCCCGGATTATCTGAGTCAAAAGTTCATTTCACACTTATTAAGAAAAATCTATAAATGAATGAGAGAAAAAAATAGTTTTAAGTGCACTTGTTAAGGATTAGTGCGTTCTCCACTATCATAAATGTAAAGTGGAATATATTGAATTAAAAATGATGAAAATAGTATTAATTAGAGTTATAAAGGAAAAAAAAGTAGTTAATATTGTATTGAAAAGTGAAATGACTCAGTTATTTTGAGATACTTTTTTTTTTTGCAAATGACTCAGTTGGATGGAATATGTTTTTTTAAAAAGTTTTCTAAATTATTAACTCTCAAAATTAATTTTTGTAATATGTAATAAATAGACCTAAGTATGTAGTGTCATTGATCAAATTGAACTTCATGGTCAAACTTGTGATTATTTGTCAAAGTTAATCAAGTTTATGAACCTTGGTGGCACTGGTGACTGGCACACCAATTAACTTTGTTCAATTACAATGAGCTCTATTCCTTCTCCATGCCGAAATTTTCAAAGTTACAATTGCAATCACCTAAAAAGAAAGCAAAAGTACGACTTTCATTATACTACCTTTCATAAAAAATCAAGAGTTGATTAATTAAGTTCAAATAAGATCTATGGATCCTTCAAAAAAAAGATCTATGGAGTTAATTTTAATCTTACAAGTTACAACAAGGAACCTTAATTATATTGAAAATAGATTTGGCTATAGCTCTACGTGTACATTATTTAAGCCTAATGTCTACCCCATATAATTACATTGTTAGTCAATCTTCTTTTTTTTTTCTAATACATTGTTGGTCAATCTTTTTTTGGTGAAGTAGTTTAGTGGATAGAAATTCATTTTTTTAAGTGAATAAGTGAGAAGTTTAGGGTTCATACATATATTATGTCATATTTCTACCAACTAAGTTAAACTCACATAAATATTGTTAGTCACTCTTAATTGATCGATCGTTAATTTTATTTATATCATATCTAACTTAAAAGTTAAATAAATAATTAGTTGGATGTTGGAACCGTCTTCAAGGGTCCTCTAAGTGCGCATGTATAAACAACGTGTATGCATGTATAAGCAATGTATTTGTGCTAGGAAAACATATAGTTTTTGGTGTCAACTAAGTTATCGATGAACAATAAGTAGATAGAGATTAGCCATCTAAGTTGATACCTCAAAACCATTCATTCATCTATTTATATTAATTACATAAACAGTAAAAACAAAATATATAACTTTGATTAATATCAACTCAGATGAATAATTTTTACCCACTTTTTATTGATGAATAAATAAGAATTTCTCAAAATTTATTTGTCAAGGCTTTACACACATGTTTATGAAAGTGGTGAGAATAGTTCACTTTATAGTTTACATGCCAAAGTTATCCCTTTACTATGGTCCTTCGAATGATTATGATTGGGGTCACCATATTGATAACTAATAATAAGAATAATTATGAGGTACAGTTTTTATGTAACATCAAATTCTCACGGTCAAAATGCAATCCTTCATAATTATCATATTTATCTTGTGATAGATAGAGTTGTGATTGGAATGTGCTGAGGTAGAGAGAACAATCATCTGTACTAGTAGATAACGAACAAAACAAGCTTTGGAACAATCTTCTGCACATCGATTCATAAAGACACTCTTGACTTCTAAATAACCAAAATGGATAAAAATAAAATGGTGTTGTACTAGTAACCATGATAACAAGAGGTGAAAACAAGTTAGATCTACCAACAATATTATGACTTAGCTTATTTTTGATTGAGGAGTCGCCAAGTCAGATTTTTTTTTTTTTTTTTTAAATTATACAATGCGTACATTATTTCAAAAATCTAATTAGCTAAAAAGGTAAGATTATAGATAAAAAAAAATTGTTTTGGCCTATAAATAGAAATTTTGTATTGAAAATATAAAATGTAACTTTTGATCAAATAATAGTTACACAATTTTTTATAAAAACTTATTTTAATTAGTTGCTTAACAAATATCCTTGAAATAGTGTTTAACATTCTCCATTATATAAAAATAAAGAACATTTTCCAATACTCATAGGACCATATTTAGTTCCTTCGAGAGTTTATTGATCAACAGAAAAGTTAGTGTTCGACTTTCAACATTTCATTTAATAAGATGGACCGACTAGGTTCACACCAACTGATATAGTTTTTACAATTCATCAAGCCAACTAGTAATTGTTTTTGGACATGCAATATGAAATGTTTTTGGTGTCCTTTAACTCGCCAATTTAACTGTGTATATATATGTAGGACACCAAACCATCTAATTAATGACCTGAAGTTGCAAACTCTTTTGTTACATGTTCCATTTCATAACTTGGAGCTTCTCCAATAGACTCAGTTTTTCCACTGCATGTTAATGTTCTAAACTCATTTTAGAACTCTTCATTTAGGCATTAACCTTTTTTCAACTCAACTTGAAGAATACTGTGTTTGCTTCTTGGATATAGGCACCTTGCAAATGTTTTCTAGGTTCCATAATTCGATTGGGCACTAACAACCGAATTGATCTTTAAGTAAAAGCTATTGTAAAAGTAATACATTATTAAATGTCTTTTCTAACATACTTGTTTGTGCCCTAATTAAATGAGATGTTGGATTAAATAACATAGGGATTCAATTCTTTCCCATAAAAAAATCAACCACTTTGTAGTCTTGTAGACACAAAATCTTAATTTGGTGATTCAGAACAACTCAACAGGGATTCACTAGTTGAAGAATCTGATAATTAGAGTGTGTAAAGTAAAATATGGTCCCAAACCCAGCTAAAAAGTTAAATATTAGGATTAGGATGGATTGAACCAAGTCACTATTTCAAGAGTTAATAGTTGATATTTTGATAATAATATGTAATGGCATCTGCCCCTGCTTGCAAAGGAAGAATGAGAGATGCACATCATCACATCCCATGCCATTAACACTGAGCTAATTGATGTTGCTTCATGGTGGTGGGGCCCACATCCGTTTACTCTAGCTATATTATTTTCCCTGGAAACATTCAACCATAATAACACACTATCATGACTTTACCTTCAAATTCAACACGTGGGGCCCTCAATAAAACACATACAAGAATGATCAATTCTTGCGATTTGAACAATTATTTAATCACCCACATATAAAAAGAAAAAAATAGAAAAAATAATAATTAAACAATCATTAATTTTTAAATGATTATATCATGTGTAATTTTTTGTTTGTGTGACTAAATAGAGTGTTCAAATTCTTATGTTCATACAAAAATTATTTTAGAGGGATTCCACGTTCAAGATTATCCATCCCTAATCGATGATGATTTTTCGTAATTAAAACATGGTTATATAAGAAGTAGAAAAAAACAAGTCCTCCATTCATTCTCTTCAAAGTCTTTTTTTTTTGTCCAAACTTTCAATCTAATATTTCAAAGTCTCTTACCATCAAAACCAATCGAGATATTTGAATTTCAAATACAACAATAAAAATAAATTACTACTACTAATCACCATGTCTATTGTTTCATCTTTGTTAGTTGCAAAGACGGAAAGACAAGTGTTAATAAAGCTCATTCTAATATTATATTACCAATACTTTTTCAATCGTGTGAAATACATGTATATCTCATCGGTTGCTACTCAATCCGATATGATTTAAAAGATTAATTTGTACAATTATTTTTCACAAAAAAAAAAGTGAAATACATAACAATTTTGTTAAAATTAGTTTTTTTCTTTTTAATAATAAAAACCGCAAAAATATATTTTTTGAGGTTACTTAGTTTTGATCAAAACTCATAAATCACCAACACTTTTTAGAAGTTGATCCATCGTAGACTAAAATCCATGCTTTCTATTTGTGTAATCCCATAAACAATGGTTCAAGTCAGAAAACAACCAGATAGATATGATGCACATGGTGCCAATATTATGATATTAAGTAAGTATACTATGTGTGTTGCCAGTGCCATATAGTATATAATTGGGAAACATTCTCACGCCTCACTGACAGACAGTGACTCTTGGATCAAGCACAGACTAATGTCTCAGGTTTTTGTTCTTCTTTCTTTCTATTGCGCCGATCTTTAGATATAGACAGACCTTTGTCTGTGGGACCCCTTCCATTGATCAAAATTCTCTCTCTTTTTCCATATCTATTCTAACTATTTATTTATTTGGTAAACTAATATATTTTTATTGAGTTGAACTCTTTCAATATACTAAGTTTTTATACATTCGTAGATCCAACCTTAATCCAAATGATCAAGTGATCTAGGTAAAATGGTGACTCATCCTAATTCTATATGATTTTGTTCTTTTATTGAAATAATTTTTACCTAGATTACTTAGCTGGGTATGTGAATTGATGATTAATTTCGACAGCACACTTGTGTCAATCTAAATATACATACACTTATGGAAAATTTCAAATATGTTTGACTTTTTAGCACAAAAATTAAAACTAGAGAGGATGAAAATTATAAAATAAGCAACGAGTATAGTATATAGTATATACTATACTATACATAAAATACCCACCACACAAACTTATTCTCATACTTCTCACTTTCCCTCCTTTGAATTTTATAAAAACACATAAAGCAATCCTCTTTTCACAAAGTTTTTTCCCACAACAAATTCTCATCATAATTCTCACTCACTCTCTTTTTCATTCCTCTTTCCACACTCATCAACTCACTCTATAATCTATATTTCCTTGCAAGTTCTCTCTTTTTCAAGCTTGATAATTTTCTCAATGGAGAATAACCCACTTCAGCTTTTGCCTCACCTCACTGTAACACTCTTTATGATCATGATCATAGTTTTGTTTCCTATGAGTACTGCTGAAGCAACTTCAACAGTTTCTTCTATCAAAACTGATGCAAAGGCCCTTCTTGCATTCAAAAAATTGATTCAGAAAGATCCAAATGGAGCTTTATCAAGTTGGAATCCAAAAACCAATCCATGCACATGGGATGGCGTGACTTGCACCCTTGGAAGAGTCACTGGTCTTGAAGTTAGTGGAAACAATGATGTTTCTGAAACTATTTCTCTTGATCCTTTATCTTCTTTAGATATGTTATCTGTTTTGAAATTTTCTCTTAATTCATTTTCTGTAAATTCCACTTCCTTGCTTAAGTTACCATATAGTATAACACAACTTGATCTATTCCTTGGTAAGGTTTTAGGTCCTGTTCCTGAAAATTTATTCTCCAACTGTCCTAATCTTGTTGTTGTAAATCTTTCTTACAACAATCTGACAGGTCCTATTCCTGATAACTTTATACAAAATTCTGATAAGCTTCAGACCCTTGATTTATCTTTCAACAATTTGACAGGTTCAATTTCTGATATCAAAATTGATTGTAAATCATTGTTGCAACTTGATCTATCAGGAAACAATTTATCAGACTCATTTCCAATTTCTTTGTCAAATTGCACAAGCCTTAAGAGTTTGAATTTAGCAAGCAATTTTATTTCTGGTGGAATTCCAAAGGCTTTAGGCCAATTGAATAAATTACAGTCTTTGGATCTTTCACACAATCAAATTACTGGTTGGATCCCTTCTGAATTGGGAAATGTTTGTGGTTCTCTTTTAGAACTTAAACTTTCTTTCAACAATATAACTGGTTCTATTCCATTTGGTTTCAATTCTTGCACTTTGCTTCAAGTAGTTGATATTTCCAACAACAATATGACAGGTGAATTACCTGAGTCGGTAGTTCAGAGCCTTGGATCATTGCAGGAACTTAGGTTGGGAAATAATGCTATCTCTATGAAATTTCCATCTTCAATATCTTCATTGAAAAAATTGAGGATTGTGGATTTTAGTTCAAATAAAATTTATGGATCCATCCCTAGAGATTTGTGTCCAGGTGCAGGTTCACTTGAGGAGCTTAGAATGCCTGATAATCTCATAACAGGTGAAATTCCAGCTGAATTGTCAAAGTGTTCACAATTGAAGACTATTGATTTTAGTTTGAACTATCTCAATGGTTCAATTCCTGATGAGTTAGGAGAGCTTGAGAATCTTGAGCAGTTAATAGCATGGTTCAATGGTTTAGAAGGAAAAATTCCACCAAAGTTGGGACAATGTAAGAATCTTAAGGATCTTATATTGAATAATAATCACCTTAGTGGTGGAATTCCAACTGAGTTGTTCAATTGCAGCAATCTTGAATGGATATCACTGACAAGCAATGAACTCACAGGTGAAATACCGCGAGAGTTCGGACTTTTGACAAGGTTAGCTGTTCTGCAGCTTGGAAACAACGGTTTTACAGGTGAGATACCATCAGAGCTAGGAAATTGCAACAGTTTGGTGTGGTTGGACTTGAACAGCAACAAGCTCACTGGAGAGATCCCTCCTAGACTTGGAAGGCAGCAAGGAGCAAAATCGCTGTTTGGCATTCTTTCAGGAAACACTTTGGTGTTTGTAAGAAATGTCGGAAACTCGTGTAAAGGAGTTGGAGGTTTGCTAGAATTCTCAGGAATCCGATCCGAACGGCTCTCACAGGTAGCATCATTGAGGTCTTGTGATTTCACTAGACTTTATTCTGGTCCTGTACTCAGCTTGTTCACAAAATACCAGACTCTGGAGTATCTTGATCTCTCCTACAATCAGTTACGCGGAAAAATACCGGATGAATTCGGAGATATGGTGGCCTTACAGGTACTTGAATTGTCTCACAATCAACTATCTGGTGAAATCCCTTCAACCCTTGGCCAGCTCAAAAATATAGGAGTGTTTGATGCATCACATAATAGACTACAGGGGACTATCCCAGACTCATTCTCAAACCTATCATTTTTGGTGCAAATAGACCTATCTTACAATGAGTTAACTGGTCAAATTCCATCTAGGGGACAACTAAGTACACTTCCAGCCACTCAGTATGCAAACAATCCAGGTCTTTGCGGCGTTCCATTGCCCGAGTGTAAGAATGACAACAGCCAATCTACATCGAATCCAAGTGAGGATGTTGGCAGAGGAGGACATAGAAGATCAGTTGCATCATGGGCAAACAACATTGTCATGGGAATTCTTATTTCTGTTGCTTCTGTATGTCTTTTAATCGTGTGGGCGATTGCGATGCGCGTAAGGAGGAGAGAGGCCAAGGAAGTCAAGATGCTTAATAGATTGCAAGCATGCCATGCTGCTACAACATGGAAAATTGATAAAGAGAAAGAGCCATTAAGCATTAATGTTGCAACTTTTCAGAGGCAATTGAGGAAGCTTAAATTCTCACAGTTGATTGAAGCAACCAATGGTTTCTCAGCAGAAAGCCTCATTGGTTGTGGTGGTTTTGGTGAAGTGTTCAAGGCCACACTCAAAGACGGAACATGTGTCGCGATAAAGAAGCTCATTCGACTGAGTTGCCAAGGCGATAGAGAATTCATGGCTGAGATGGAAACCTTAGGAAAAATCAAGCATAGAAACCTTGTCCCTTTATTGGGATACTGCAAAGTAGGAGAAGAGAGGCTACTTGTTTACGAATACATGGAATATGGAAGCCTAGAAGAGATGCTCCACGGAAGAATAAAAACACGTGATCGCCGAATTTTAACATGGGAAGAAAGGAAGAAGATTGCAAGAGGTGCTGCTAAAGGGCTTTGTTTTCTGCATCATAATTGCATCCCTCACATCATACACAGAGACATGAAATCAAGCAATGTGTTACTTGACAATGAAATGGAGTCAAGAGTCTCAGATTTCGGAATGGCAAGACTAATAAGTGCACTTGATACACATCTCAGTGTAAGCACACTAGCAGGAACACCTGGATATGTTCCACCAGAGTATTACCAAAGTTTCAGGTGCACTGCAAAGGGTGATGTTTATTCATTTGGTGTTGTAATGTTGGAACTTCTTAGCGGGAAAAGGCCTACTGATAAGGAGGATTTCGGTGACACAAACTTGGTTGGATGGGCTAAGATTAAGGTGCGCGAAGGGAAACAAATGGAAGTAATTGACACTGATTTGCTTTTGGAGAGTCAAGGAGGAACAAATGAAGCAGAAGTGAAAGAAGTGAAAGAAATGCTAAGATATTTGGAGGTTACTTTGCGGTGTGTCGACGATTTGCCTTCTAGAAGGCCAAGCATGCTGCAGGTAGTGGCCTTGTTGAGAGAGCTTATACCTGGATCAACTGATGGTAGTAGCAGCAGTGCTTAATAATTGAACCATGTTATTGTTCATAATTATTACAAGTGAATGAATTTAAGATCATATATATATGAGGCTTGTAAGATTAAATTATCTACAGATGTTATTTCAGGAGTTTGTTTTGCCTTGTTTCACAATTGATTGCTTCATTTTATTGTGTTAATTTTTGTAAGTGATACAATGTAACTTGAATGTAGTAATTAGATGTGAAATCAGAAAACAGGAGATGAATTAAATTTAGCTGTAGTGGTCCAATCAAATAAAGGCAATGAACCAAACACAAAGGTGATATGCAGAATAACGATACTTATACACCATGCTTTGTGCAATTCAATTAAGAACAATTTCACTTTAAATCAACCATATGATAGACTATTCCCATTTAACTTGGACATAAATCTCAGATGAGTAACGAAATATTTGAAGCAGCTGCATAAGCAGTATTAGATTGGCCTAAGGTGGTTAATAACCTGTTAAGATAAATAGTTCGTGATAATCCGAGATCAAATCCTAGCTAAAACAATAATTGACCAAGACTTTACTTATCTTCAAGTTGAAGTGTAAATTACTAGGATCTTCTTCTCCGTAGGTTAAGGCAAAAAAAAGAAAAATCAGCCTTAGGAAATATTAATATATGACCAGTGGGCACTCTTGATATTTGATCAGTTTAATAGATGCAGGAATATAAATTAGGAAATTACAAAATAAGAGGAAAAAAATCATTTTCATTTTCATTTATGGAACATAAAAAGATATCCAATTCATATTTTAATAACGACCACAAAATGTATTGAAATAAACAACCAAATTCCTTAAATCACATTGTATATTGTTTTGAGAAACTTTTTTGTTAATATTTTTTAGTACTCTCATCACAGTCAGTCATATGTTAAAATTTCATATCACTTTTTTGTAAATAACGTACTAAAGAAGGATCTGAAAGGAGTGTGAGTTAACTCGCGTAAGTACATTTTTCAGCAGGCGGGAATTAGCAAAAGCATATGGGAAAAAAGCAATTATCATTTCATGGACACTGGAGGATCTTGGATCCACAGATTAACCCAGTGGGCCAAAGGCTTCAATAGCTTCAGTTGAAGCCAAGAAGAGGTGGAACTAGCTTGTTGTATTCCAATGGATTACTGCTCTCCACCCAGCAAGTTTCGCTCCCACCCAGTCAAACTGACTAAAATACCCCTGTGTTAGTTAACTAACGCATGTGTAAATCAAACATGACTTAATTTTACACATGCGTGACTTAAGTCACGCCGCATAAGTTAACTCACGCAGGTGTTACACCCAATGTGAATTAACTCGCGCTAGTTTATTATTCTCAAGGCATGCATTCCGTGAGTTACTACTAATGAACTGCAATTAGAACATTCTGTGGATCAAATTATCTTTCCAACTAATATCATATCTATTGTGGGACCTTTATTTTAGTCATGGTGCTTCCACATAGGATCAAAATGTTCCCTTAATAATGAGATAAACAAATGGGGTTGAACATTGTAATTAGCCAACAAGTAGCAAGACATGCAGCAAAGAAATAGGGTGTTGGAAGCAATAAACTAAGGTTATTTCTTTGTAAGTTGGAGAAAGAGAGAGATGGGGTAGTTGCACTAGTATCACTGCCTCTTTAACTCAGCAAGTTTCGCTCTTCTCACTGCATAATGACTTGACTTTTGGAGAATAATAAACTAGCGTGAGTTAACTCACGCTGGGTGTAACACTTGCGTGAGTTAACTCATGCGGCATGACTTAAGTCACGCATGTGTAAAAAACTAAGTCACATTTTTTACATTTGCGTTAATTAACTAACGTAGGGGTATTTTTGAAAGTTCAGCTGAGTGGGAGCGAAATGTGCTGGGCGAAAAGCAGTAATCATTCCAATGACAACACCAACAATTGCAAATGCTGAAAATATAATGGAAATTTTCAAAACAGAAAACATGACACTCGTAATATTGGTGGGAATATTTCAAAACCAATCTTCAGCTACTATTGCAAGGCCTGCCCCTTTACTGGAGGAAAGTTGATATCCGGAGCATATGACACTAAATATACAATATAAAATGAACAAATTAACTTATCATCAACCAACAGCAGATGACAAAAGTGAACCATCAGGCCCAACTTCAAAGTGAGTAATTCAAATCAATCTAACAAAATCAATACATAAAAGTTCACATATTTTCTTAATAACTGAAGAAAAGGAAAAATATGCTAATAAGTTAAACTAGATAGCTCACTCTTGGAATGGAAGCAAACGGAGCTTAAAAATCGTAGGAAACACTTAACTAAATGAAATAGGCTCATCATACAAATATACTATCCAATCATATCATATCATATCTTATTGATGTTGTAAAAGAAACCTATTTTAACCTAAAATAGCAAGAAATACATGGTGGAAGATAATCATGAGAATGAGTAACAAAAATTTGAAATAGGCGACTCAACCTAATCCCAACATTTCTGGTGATATCACTTAACCTATTGTCAATTTCATTGTCTTTCTTCACTTTTTGGTAAACCAGTCTTTATCTTGGTTGGGTCTCGGGCTCACTAGAGTAGACATTATGGTAACTTAAAAGTGTTTATAGAGGTACTTACAGATTGTGTACTAATGATGCCTAACGCTGGTTGCCGGAGTTTAACTACA
>Ga0315915_1000711_pt1 | contig 36398 bp, 19 predicted proteins | sample MpolbnodulesMG_FD_207738 | JGI IMG/M metagenome (GOLD analysis project Ga0315915, IMG submission 207738) | Medicago polymorpha root nodule microbial communities from Los Angeles, California, United States - branched nodules | ecosystem: Host-associated > Plants > Roots > Nodule | place: USA...
CATTCCTTTTCAAATACTCTTTCAATGCCCATTTTCTCATTATGTGTATATCAATGCATTTATTTTTGTAAACTAACTTAAGCTACTGTGATGAGTTTCATTGATTTGTTAATTATAATTGTTTGGTGTCTTCTAATTTGTAGGGGATTATGATCAAAACGGCATATAAACATGTAAGTGTTGGTTTTAGCGAAATTGCTATCTGAAGCCTATTGTTATGCATTGTTCAGCTCTTCATTTATACAAAATTATTCTGGGCATGTATATATTTAGGTGAGTTGAAAAATTTGCTTTTAGTTTTTTTAAAAGTCATCCACCACTCTATTTGAGTAATTTTAATTTACTAAGCTACAAAGCCTCCGTTTTAGAATTGTAGGTAGTAGTGATGCAAATAAATGGTGTCTTTTGCTTTTGAGCAGGGGCAAAACAATTTCTCGGTGAAACAAACAATTGGAGGAGTAAATAGAGTTTTTATGGAACTTTTTAGTGTTAAAGGAGAAAAGTTGTTGAAAGCATCACAATGTTACTTATCAACATCAGGTCCTATTGCTGGCCTGCTTTTCATTTCCACTCACAAAGTTGCTTTTTGTCGTGAGAAATCAATCAAGATCTCTTCACCAAAAGGAGAATTGAGTAGAGTCCGCTATAAGGTGATTTTTTTTGCTTAAATGTTCATGTTAACGCTCTCTGTTTCTCCACACTTACTTTGTTTACTATTTTGGCCAGTATGTATCGTTAACGTTAATTTTTTTTAACTACTTTAGGTCTCTATTCCACACGAAAAGATTCAGCATGTCAACCAAAGTCAAAATGTGAAGAAAGCTTCGGAAAAGTACATAGAAATGGTCACTGTTGGTTTCGACTTCTGGTTTATGGGTTTCTTTAATTATCGTAAAGCTTTAAGATATCTCCAGAAGGCTATCCTTTAGAAAAGCACGTAGAAATAGCCACTCTAGAAGTGAAATATGATTGTTAAACCTTTCTGCTTCATCAATTATTCTTTGAAGTTGCAAAGGTTCCTATAATGTACAAATTTGTTCCCTGAAGTTTAAAACTCAATTTTTAGTTTTGGTGTCATTTGATTTATTTTTAAGTTTTCGTGTCATGCGCTTTGTAATGAGAATGATAAGTTTAGACTAAATTTTAATTTAGACTAAATTATGTATGTAATGACAATGATTGTTATGTTATCTTTTATACCATACCATGCCTTAGACCATGCATTACAAATATTCGGATTATGCGACCTTCGTTCTCAAATTTATGAAGAATGGCAATATTCCGTTATTTGAACATCTCTCATTTAAAACAAATTTTTTAAAAAGTACGTAATTCAACCCGTGTGAAGCACGGGTTTGTAACTAGTTAAAAATTGAAAGAAAAAAAGTTAGTGCATTAACAGTATCTTTGTTTCATATTATGCATAAACAAGCATGTCAATTTAAATCATTCTTGATCATTAAGTCATTCTTTACCAATGTAGGGATGTTTGATGGTTGTTTGAAACTGTGAATAATTTTATGTAATGTTAGATAAATTGTGAAAGCGTATTTTAAGTTTAGTGTCTTAAGTTTTTTTACAACTTAACATCCTTAATCTAACATTCTAGTTTTTGCTATTGTATTTCTTCTTGTTACTGCATCTTAACTCCCGTTCCCAAATGAATGAGGGTTCATTTAACTTGCACCACTATGAGTTTTGGTCTAACTTGGACCACTTAAATGACCCACTAGTGTAGGTTTTGATCAGGTAATCTATATACTTGCACATTAGAAACTAAACACATCGTAACAAACACCCTCAACATTATTCTCTCTCCCTCAACATTAAACTTAAAATTATTACACCAACTTAAGTATTACACCAAAAAATTATTTTATTTTGAATTAATTACTAACCCGTCGAATTATTCTTAACTAAACGTAAGCCTTAAATTAAACCAATTTTCCAAGTTGTCCTAAAACTCTTTTAACAAATAAACCTTTTTTTTAAGGAACAATAAACCTTATATATTCCGTCAAAAAAGCTTTTATATTAAATTTTTTTTATTAATAATACATACTCCATGTTTGATTTTAATTTTTCTTTATAATACAATATCAATTTATTGTTTTGTAGCTTAACCCTACCTTTCGTCGGTCGAAGGAATAAAATGTATGTTGACGTTGAAACCGCAAAAAAGCCGCGCAATTAATTAATTTCTGTTAAGTAGTCTAGTGAATAAAATTCATTGGTTCATCCTTTCAAAAAAATAAATTTACTTCTTCATATATATTATGCATTGTCCCAATCATTTGAGTCAAACTCACAGGGATATCGTAATTAATTATTACTTCATCCGTCTCAAATTATATGATGTTTTGACTATTTCACACGTGTTAAGAAATGTAATTATTTTTTGTATGGGAAAGAAATATCATAAGTTGTTTTACAAAATTTTCCTTAATAAATGGCAAGGGAAAGATAAATTAAAGAATTGAAAGAAGATAGAGTAATAAAGAATTAAGAATATAATAGAAAAAATAATATTAATACTTTTGTAAAGCGGCATATAATTTGAAATTTTTTTAAAACGACATATAATTTGAGACGGATGGAGTATTAAATTTAATTTATATTGTTCAACCTAAACAAATCCATAAATATACAATAATTGAAATTAACAAACTCAATAAAAATTAATAAAAAATTAAATAATAAATAACTGATAAAAGCGCGAAAAAAACAAAAACATAGGATACATTGCAAATTTGCAACCATATTCTATCGCAGTTTTAAGCCCCCGCATATCTTTTGCGGCGTTGTCTAAGGTAGGAGACTTGAATAGGTCTCCTACCATAGGAGACTTGATATTTTTTTTTTGCGAAATGAATCTCAACCTTTGAATGTATTTGAAACTATTTTGATGGCTAAGATTTGCATTACTTTGTCACCTCCTAAGATTCTAATACTTAAACATATACATTGATTTAAAAAAATGCAATTGATTTTGAAATCATAATTAACAAGGGTGTTTTTGGTATGGAACAATTGTGCGTAAATTCCAACAATACGATTCCTCTTGTTATTAAGTGAAATTATTCCAGCAACTCATGTTTTGGCAAGCATTTTTTTTTCTTCCATATGTTCTAGATAATGGATGAAATTAATCTCTCTGTTTGGTTGTTTGCCTTCACCGATCTAGCTGATTGCATTGATTCTCTTTGTGATGGATGAAATTATTTCTTTGCAAGCATTCATGCCGATTTGCTGTCCTATTTTCTATGCTAAGGTCGCCGATAATTGCTAGAAATCGTCATTGTCGGCAGCTCCGGCGAGAGATAATGATATTTATCTCGTGTGAATAATTATTTCTCAATTTGATATGGGATCTTGTTATCGAATACTGAATCAAGACCAATACCAAATTACTGAGTGAAATGTTGTAACTTCCGTGAAAAATAAAGCTTATAACAACGTTTGATTTTTCAAGAACCCTAAAAAAATTAACTGCGATTGACATGAGGGTTTGCAAAATAAGCATGTGTCTTCTCCTTGCCTTTCAGATTCGATCAAAACTATGTAAAAATTGTTGAATTTTATTGGGTATTGAGCGAGATCCGATCGTATCGGTCCACGGGTCAGAACAACCCGTTTTAAACACGACGGGCGAAGAAGAAGACAATTTTAAAAAATTTGGAAAAAAAATTGTTAACAAATAATCTTAGTTCTTAAGCAGATTCGCATAGAATGGAATTTAGTGAAGTAGCAATAAACGTCACAAGAGAATTCTGGATTGTATATTTGAAATAAAGCAAATAAAAGGACCCGATAATTCTGGAGTATATGATTGAAATAAATAAAGAAATAAAAGAACCAGAAAACTATGGATATAAAGGTGAAATAAATAAAGCAATAAATTGACCAGAAAACTTTGGGTATATAGCTGAAATAAATAAAGCGATAAAAGGACCAGAGAACTCTGGAAATATTAAGAATAAAATAGTAATGAATGAATGGGACCAGAAAGTTCTGGATAAGTATTAATTAGTAGGTTAATAATAATTTTAGTTAAAGGACTAGAGAACTCTGGAAAAATTAATATGGTTAGTTAGAGGTGCTAGTGTGTGAAGTGTGTTAAACAAAAATTAAAAGATGAGAGAAGAAAGAGAACACAAGAGTTTTATCACGATTCACCAAAACCAGATACTTTCAGTCCCCACACTTCGTGTGAGGTTCTCCACTACAGTATTCAACTATCAGAAACTTCGTGTGAGGTTGGAACAATTCTATCTCAAACTATTAAAGCCAATAGACTTGAGACCTAGATTACACTTTGTATGGTGATTTGTTTTGGTTAAAAAAATATATCTTAAACAAAAGAGATTTTACAAACACAAACTCAAGAGAATAAGAGACTAAAAAATATAGTGAAAGATTATGGAGTTTGCTTTGTTGTTGTGAAGAGCTTTTGAATGTTGTGATAATATTCACTTTGAAAGAGAGATTGAATTTTTTGTATATAAGCTCTTGCAAATAACCTTGAGATGTTCCTCTATTTATAGAGGCTGATGTCTTGAAGCTCACAAAAGAATACAATTGTATGACATATTTCATTTGAAACATGTGCATTTGTTTTGTTACTTGGTGCGCAAGGATGTTTCAAGTTGTGAGTTATTTCAAGTGAAGAATGTTCTCAAGAACATTCTTGTAGTTCCATGCCTTTTGAGACAACAACACGTGATGTAGAGAGCCAACTGTGATATGGTGGTAAATGGATGAGACATTATGATGTCACCCTTATCTCTTTGTAGTTTTACCATAATGTTCTCAAGAACATTCTTCCATATGTAAAACGATTATTCAATTTTGATCTCTTTTATTTTTATCTTGGTTTTGCGTGTGTCCAAATATATTTATTCGGGCTTGTATCCAAGCAATTATGCCTCTGTAAAAACCCATAATAAAATGAATTAAATTATTGATTATTTGATCACTATTCAAAACTGGTAACAACAAATAAATACAATCAAAATCTTAATATTGTAAATTTGTATGTGTGGTGCAGTTGGTTATGTTTGTTGCCTGTTGTGCTATAGGTCTCCTGTTCGAGCCTAACGATTTTTACGAAGTTTTGATCGGATTTGAAAGACAAGGAGAAAGCACATACTTATTTTGCAAATCCACAAGCAAATAACAGTTATTGCTTCATGCCATAAAACGTTCACATCTCATGTTCTTCTTCTCATCTTTCAGAATGCTATGTTCCTGGTCCCTATTCTTCGATTGCTCTGGAAACCAAAACGTGTATTGAAATTGGAGGAGATCTGGAGGTATGAATCAATCGAACATTAAAAGAATCGGAGGACATGAGATGTGAACGAATTTTTTATTGGAAACCAAAGGGTATGTAGCAATCGAACATTCAAAGAATCGGAGGACATGCTTGATTCCAATTGAACATTCAAATATCTGGAGGTATGACCAAAACGTGTATTGAAAACCAAGGGTATGGGCTTGTGTTTCTATGTTAGAGAGAAGAGATCTTGGTTCTGGGAATTACAAATAATTTTTTCAACAATGCCAAAAATACCCTTTGTTAACTGTGATTTAAAAATCAATTTTATTTTTTAAATCATTATATAAGATAATAAATAGAATCTTAAGACGTGATAATAGAATCAAATCTCAGCCATTAAAATACTTCTAAATACATCATATGGTTCACATCTATTTTGCAAAGAAACAAAAAAAAAAAATTCAAGTCTCCTATGGTAGGAGACCTAAAGTGGTCTCCCACCGTAGCCTTTGCCATCTTTTGCCACAAAATGGAGCAAACCCACCTTTCTATAAACTGACAGAAAAATAGTAAAGATTTGGTACAGCCAAGTGTAGGTAAGCCTGAAACACATTGCAACTTGATGAACAAGTACTAAACTTTGAATCTCATCCATTATAATATATTAATGATAAATCTATGGTTCACAACCAATTGGTCCAAGTTGAACCCAAACTCTAGATGGTCCAAATTAAAAGAAACCAATGAATGATTTATAACCACTAATGGAGGTATTTTCAAAAGTTGGGCGTGTTTGTGAGCAATCCAATCCAAATGCAAATGTATAAAAGAGCAATTTTCCATGTAAAACGATTAAAAAAAAAAAACTTAAATGCGATCTCTTAAGTATTTAATTGGTATCACTTTGGTCCTTTAACTAAAAAAAAGACCGTTTGAATATTTAAGTCTTTTTTTAGTCTCGTTTTGGTCCTTTCTATTAGGTTTCCATTAGGTTTAATAAAAAACGTTAAGTGTGGACACGTGTCACCTTGTCATTGACTCAGTTTTTTTTTTTTTTACAATTTTAATATATATTTATTTTGTAAAAAAAAATCTCAGAACCAATGACAAGGTGACACATGTTAACTTGGGAACCCTTGTGACTTTGTCATTGGCTGTGAGATTTTTTTAATATATATATTTGTTTTTAAAAAAATATTTTTTTGTAAAAAAAAATCTCAGAGCCAATGACAAGGTGACACATGTCCAGGAGTTAACGTTTTTTTTAAAATCCTAACAGAAAGGATCAAAGCGAGACTAAAAAAAACTTAAAGTACTCAAATCGTTTTTTTAGTTAAAAGATCAAATCAATACGAATTAAATACTTAAAAGACCAAAAGAGCAGCATCGCACCTTATTAAATTAAAAAAAAAAAAAAAAACTCGTCACTAGTGGTATGAAACGCTGCGTTGCAGGGCAAAGAGAGCGGGAAAATGGTGGTGCCCTATACAAATACCAGCAGCAGCAGCTAGGATAGTAGCAGAGAATTGTGTGTGAAGAGAAAAATCATTAGTATGGCGCCAATCATTCAGAGCACTCAACCATGGGTCGAGAAATAGTAACCACTTCATCTTCATTTCAATTTCAATTCCAATTCCAATTTTCTGTTTCTCTAATTTATCTTTTTCTTGTATCTAATCTAATCTAATTTCTCCTCAATTTGTTTCAGCCGTCCAAAGCAAGTGAAAGACGTAGCTCACCAAGAAGAAGTAGTTCGAGTACTCACCAACACCCTCGAAACTGGAAGCGTAAGTAATTCATTCACCATTTCTAAACCCTAAACCCTCTTTTCTTCTTGATCCATTCCTTAATCCACTCATTGATTCGCTTCAATTTTGTCTCACAGTGCCCACACATGCTCTTCTATGGTCCTCCCGGCACCGGAAAAACCACTACTGCCCTCGCTATCGCTCATCAGCTTTTCGGACCTGAACTCTATAAATCTAGGGTTTTGGAACTTAATGCTAGTGACGATCGTGGTATTAATGTTGTTCGGACTAAGATCAAAGATTTTGCTGCTGTTGCCGTTGGCACCAATAAGCCTAAGAAGTACGCAAAATGCGAAATCCAATATACTTGAGGTTTTTGTTTTTTTGTGTAACTTATGTTTTGGATTTGTGATATTTCAGTGGTTATCCTTGTCCTCCGTATAAGATCATTGTTCTGGATGAGGCTGATTCCATGACAGAAGATGCTCAGGTATGTTTTCTCTGTTTTTCATTCCTACCTTTGCTTGTTTAATTTATAAAGTTATATCATTTCATGCCACCTGCAATTTGGTTACAGAATGCACTGAGGCGAACGATGGAAACTTACTCTAAAGTTACTAGGTTCTTTTTTATATGCAACTACATTAGCAGGTACATAGTTTTCTATGAAACCATTTACTGATTTTTTTTCTTTCTTTGGCATTTTCAATTTCACATCTTTAAGGACTCAATGAGAGTTTTAGTCACCTTGATGACTATGGTTTTCATTAATTTTGGTTTTTGTCCAATGCTTTGATATGTTTAAGATCAAATTCTATTTGACATACTTCTTTATCATTGTTTAAATAAATTAAGTTTTTATTCTAGTCTGATTATTACATACTTTGTTTTTCTCATATCAGCAAGAAAATTAAAATGTATGCACAATTATGAAATATCATGAATACCAAGGAAAATTATAAAGCTAAACAATGCATTGTATAGTCTTTTTTCCTACTGTTCTTGTCCGTGCTTTATTGAGGATAGGGAACACATTGGTTTTATACAAGATTGTCGTTTTTTGTAGGATTATAGAACCGCTTGCTTCAAGGTGTGCAAAATTTCGGTTCAAGCCACTGACAGAAGAAATCATGAGCAGCCGAATAGTATACATCTGCAAAGAAGAAGGAATCTACCTTGACGCTGAGGTAGGAGCATTAGAGCTTATATGGTGCCTGTGCTATTTTTAATGGTTTTGATCCTTTGTCTGTAGAGGTATTGTTGACATCATAGCGACTTATGTTTTAGTATCTTTGCATCTGTAGGGTCTTTCAACTTTAAGTAATATTTCTCAAGGAGATCTTCGTCGGGCTATAACATACTTGCAGGTGAGCATGTTTCCTTATCAACATAGTATGTCTTTAGACATGTAACTTATGTTACTTCCTATTAAAAAAGTGTGTTACTTCTATTTTAATGATACCATTACACGGTGTTTATTTTTCTTCTTTTCTATTTTTTTTTGTATAAAGCCATTTCACTTTGAATAATGTTTGTGTGCCACTGTGCCTGTCTTAAATGGCTATGCTTATTCTGCTCGACTCTGCCAAACTAACTACCAACTAGGCAACTAGCAATTTTGTTGATAAAGCTACATATTAGGAAATACACAAACTATTATTTATTGCAAAACTACTAAAAAAAATATTCCGGTGTTGACAATTGTTTAATTGTAGCCAGTATGCTCTCATTCATTTTTTGTTTTCAAATGCTGGTTCAATAATTAAAGCCTATGGAAAGTTGATGCAGTAGAGAGTTCATATGTGCTATAAACGGGAGAGTTCAATTGTAGGAATTCAATCTTTCAAATTTTTAGCTTTCTGCTTTCCTGAAAATAAATTCAACTGGAAGATGGTGAATTGGAGAGTTCACACATACATATTGGGCTAACAAGAGGGGTTGCCTATACTTAAAATGGGAGTTGGTTCACACTCAGCCGATATGGGACTCTTGCTGTTTCTGCCTTAATAATCATCTTTTTCTGTTAACACTTGGTAAAATAGATCTGTAATACGGGCACTTATTTGCAACCTGATCTTTCTTTTCGAAAATATTAGAAAAGAATTATCCATTGAGTCCATGTAGATCTTGCTTTCACCTTACATTAATAACTAATTTGTTGGCATAAGTGGAACTCTCTTATGCACTAAGTTGAAACAAATACTGGCAATCTTGGTGATAATGGAGGGATTGTTTATATTTTTATGATTTGACTTACCTTCACAAAGTGTGTACTGATTAATTTCTTCTTGAAGAATAATAATGACCAAGCTTTTGCACATTGCATCTATGTATCTCATTTTTATTTATTATTCTCACTGACCCAGTATCAACATTTTCAGTCTGCTGCTCGCTTATTTGGATCTTCCATTTCTTCCAAGGATCTGATTTCTGTATCGGGGGTAGGTTGTCAGACTAGTTCCTATGGCTTGTTCTGTTTTTGTATCAAAGAAAACAATGATATGCATTTTGAAGTTGTTTATGTCCATTTTCCTGTGGTGTTTGCTTGTCTGATGATGATCATTGCACCCAGACTTACTGATTGGCATAATTATTAACTCTATGAAAGGTGGGAGTTACCTGTTTGGCATATCGTTATTGGAAATGATTTCTTTCCGGGTTTTTTTAAATACTAAATAAATGGATTAAAAGTTATTTTTCTGTTCATTATAGTGTTCTACTTTGATATACATGTTCACCAAATTGCAGCCTGTTGATATACAAGCTCACCAAATTGCAGCCTGTATGCCATTTCATGAAACGTTGGATGTTGTCTATTACCTTATGCTTCCTATGTGTTATCTATTCTTGCTCAGTACCATATTTTTGCACATCTAGCTGATTTTTAGTGCATTTTGTTGTGTTACAAAACCGCATTTTTCTCCCTTCCTACTTCTCCTGACTTTCTAAAATCTTGAAACCAGATTGTTCCAGCGGAGGTTGTTGAGGCACTTCTTAAAGCATGCAGAAGTGGTAATTTTGATTTAGCAAACAAGGAAGTCAACAATTTCATTGCAGAAGGGTATCCAGTCTCTCAGATGCTAACTCAGGTCTTGTTTTGCCAGTTTCATCTGGAACTTCTTTTGTTGATAATCGTGCTTACCAAATTAAGGCTTTTACAATGTAACTGATGTCTTTTCCTTCAGTTGTTTGAGGCTATTGTTGAAGAAAACGACATATCAGATGAGCAGAAGGCAAGAATATCCAAGAAGCTGGGTGAAGCAGATAAGGTTACTTATGATCCTTTAGGAATTAATATACTAACTAACCTTTTCCTTCACTTGTCTGTGCATATGGTTTTGCATAACTAACAAGATTCTCGTGCATTGTTCAAGTATTTTAAGTTGCACATAAAATCTAAAATATATAAATGGAAATTGTTACAAATAGTTATAGATGTATGCATAATTAATTCATGTTAAATATTAAATTATAGATTGAAAAGAAAAGTTAAAATTTGAATTTGAAACCTGTTTAGAGAAATTACAAATGACAGCGATAATGTACTTCAGTTTAATATATAGGTGTGAATAGTTCAGATTTGAGATTACAAGAGACTAATGTTTGGAAAGAAAATAAATTTCAACATTAATGGCCCTATACATGGGTGAAATCACTTGTCACTTTCAAGAATTAGGATTAGTTTTTAGGCTAAAGTGCACTTTTCCACCCTTAACTTTCAAAAACTTGCAATTTTGGCCCCCTATGTGCAAAAACTACAATTTTGGCCCTTTAAGATTTATCCCCTTTGCACCTTTGGTCCTTTTGGCCAATTTTGACCAAGTCAACGCATGTGTGGCATGCCACGTGTGTAAATAATGAATTAAAAAAATAAAAAATGTCTCATAATCATTTTATAAATCAAAAAAATTAAAACAGATATTAAAAAGTAAAAAAAATCAGAAAAAATTAAAAATAAAACCATGTTGTTCCTTGTTCTTTGTTCTTATGTTGTTGCTTTGTCTTTCGATTCCAGAAATTTTATTTTTAATTTTATTTTTCTGATTTTTTTAATTTTTAATATCTTTTTTAATTTTTTTGATTTATAAAATGATTATGAGACATTTTTTATTTTTTTAATTCATTATTTACACACGTGGCATGCCACACATGCGTTGACTTGGTCAAAATTGGCCAAAAGGTGCAAAGGGGCTAAATCTTAAAGGGCCAAAATTGTAGTTTTTGTACATAGGGCCAAAATTGCAAGTTTTTGAAAGTTAAGTGTGGAAAAGTGCACTTTAGCCTAGTTTTTATTATATTGGGTTTCCTCCTTTTGTTTATCTCTGTAGGAGCTTCGAAAGTTTGTCTGCAAGCATATCCCTAATTAAGTTGGTTACAATTCTTGTTGCTTGTGGAATTGCAGTGCCTAGTTGATGGTGCTGATGAATACTTGCAGCTTCTTGATGTGGTCAGCAACACAATACAAGCTTTATGTAACATGCCAGAAGGATTCGCTTACGAAGGTTAACTAATAGATAGTCAGCATGTTGGTGCCCGTTGTTTCTTTTGAAAGATTTTGGAGCCCATTGTTAATTTGCTATTGTGTAGAATTTACCCATGGAGGCTACCCTCTGTTATTGCTCCTGTACCAAGCAAGTATTCTACTGCTAGCATAGAATCCATGGTTCAGGAGTAAAAATGAGCGGGATAATTTAATATACAATGAAACAAGTTTTTTGCTTTTGCACCCAAACATTTGTAGCAGTTAGTCTATGTTTGGTGTCACAGCGGGGAAAATTGTTTTCAAGTGAATTAAGTTTGTAAAAATGATTCTATATATATCTGCACCCTTTCTTTTCCAGGTCCTCTCTCAGCACCGTTCCGGAACGGAAATGATGCAAAATCTAAAATTGAATCCTTAACATCAGCTGCGATTCATTTCGTTTGGACAAGTCGTATTTGTCATGTTTTGACGTCCCCAACAATTCCCATTCGTCTCCTCTTTCAATTCATTTCATTTCTCAACTATTCATCATGTCACATTTTATCATTCCCAAAAAGTATAACTCATACTAATATTGTGAATGAATTTGCCTTGTTACGTCCTTTTTACTTCCATAATACAAATTCAAAATGCTTGTGGTCTATTTCGGACAGGAAAAATCGTTTCATAATTTTCTGATTTTATATCCTTCTAAGTTATTGTAATTTGTAGCGTCAGTACTGAGGAACTAATGAGCTAATGAGCACGCTGAATATTATTATGCCCAGGAAACTACAATTAGTCAAAATGATAACTACCAACACTTTTACCACATGGAAAAAATTACGTATTTGATTAACGCTGTTCTTGCTTGCTTGGTAATACTGTTGAGAGTCATTGACCCTCAAATAGTGAGCTAGCATTACTCATAACAAGCAATTAAGATCGTCCTTTTTTCCTTTCAAAAGAGTAGCGCCTTTCTTCTATCCTAAACACCGTTAGGTTCCCATCTTAATGATTACACGTGCTCCATCTTGTTGATGTGAGAATGCACTATTAGATAGATAGCTATTTTTTTTTACCTTTTCACAAGTTTCACCATGGAAGATAGTCATATAGTCTAACTCTGCGTCGTATATTAAACTAATTTGTATAATATTTTATGCATTTTAAAAATAAAAGAAATATAAGATTAACCGACCTGATTTGGCATGGTAGCTTCTTAAAAAAAATAATCTATTAATATTAACAATTGAACGTTCAATTGTTGTTGTATTCAATGGGGACTTTTGGGAACATTTGTGACAAAAAAACAAACTAGAAATAATCGAAATTACGTCCACTGATGTAGGAGAGATCTTGACTCTTGTGTTATTTATTTCATTCAAATTCAAATCCTGACAAGAAGAATGAAACTAAAAGAGTAGGTCAGTTCATGTACTCAATTCTCAAAAAGAAATTTAAAATATTAAAATTTGAAGGCATGGAAGAATACCTGGAAGACAAAAAGAGAAACAAAGTCAGCCACTCAACTCATATCAAGTTCCACGAGTGTGGGCCAATAAAACTGAAGAGTCCCCACTAATCCATGCCTTTGATTTCGCAAGCACTGTAACTCACATACAACATTAATAAATGCATCCACTCACATAGAATAAGAAGAACAATCAAATTCAAAACAATGGTAGTGGCGGAAGATGATTCTTTCAAAAAACCAGGATCAGTTCCATTCAAATGGGAAATCAAACCAGGACTCCCCATTCCTCACCATCATCAAAACCCGGAATCTCCCTCGTTCAAGCTCAAACCTCCGCCTCAACTCGACTCCTACAAGTTATCTCCGGTGGATTCCCGTACACGATCCTTCCGGTCAAGTCCTAAGGTCGGTTCTGAAAGATGGCGGTTTGAACGGCCTCTTCTTGCTCAACCGGAATGCGTGACTTCGTCGGGTTGTTTCTTCTCGCCTTTTCTGAAGCGGCTACGGAGCAGGAAGAGGGTTGCGAAGAAAGTTTTCGAACCTGAGTATACATTGGAGTTGGAGACAATTGGTCGTTGGTCGTTTTCGTCGACTACTACTAAGTCCTTATCGCCGTTTCGACGGCCTTCAACGGTGTCGTCTTCTGTTGCGTCGTCACCACAACCCGTTGGTGATGCTGAATGGGCTGGGTTTGGTCTTTTCTGAATCAATCAATCAATAGTTTGGTTTTCAGGTTATCTTGTTTTTTGGTTAGAGTTTGTGGGTAAAGGATGAAGAAAACATATAGTTAAAAATAGGGTTTTTTTTAGGTTTCCCTTTGAAGGGAATTGCAGGTAATTTATCGATCATCTTATGCAAATTATCTACATAATTAACTGTGTAAGTGAATTATAAATTACCTTATAAGTAATAACATATATCTCATTTCACGTTTCACATGTCTTAACACAATTGACAAAAATACTAAAATTATTAGGTCATTCCGAAGATATATTTGAGTTTCTAAAAACTTTACAATTTTGTTTATCTAAAAAAATAATAACAAATATCTTATATGCTCTCAAAAACAAATATCTTACAAGTAATTGTGAACTATGTAGCTCATTGATGTTGGATAACTTGTCCACAAAGCCTCACCTAATAATAGAGCTACTACTTTCATGATTTCTTAAAACCACCATCTTGTTCAAATCTAAAATGTTTTATTAGTTAAGATGATACTAATAATGCATATAAAACTAAACTCTTGTCACGCCGCTAACATTTCAAGTGCAAAAAACATTACATGTTTTAAAGATAAATTTAATCTATAGACAAACTTGTCAAAAATTATGTAAAAATAGTTTTCAAAACGGACATATCGCACGGTATACCCCAACGAATATATATATATATATATATATGAAAATTCTATGGTGAAGTCGTGAAAATGACTTTTCTAATGAAGTTAACACTATAACATTAAAAATATAGTGAGTAACACCCCACTGTTTGTATAGTGGCATCAAAAGTTCAGTCCCCATAGTATCATCAATTCATCAAATTAACAAGACTACACTTAATCTAATTTTATCCTACCTTGTTTTAAGTGTAACACCCCACAAAGTGTAACACTTAAGACTATCACATAATATGATCAAATTTGTTTGCATGTTAAAGATGCCAACGATAAAATAGTACCTATAAGTCCAAGATGTTGCAAGCATTACTAGATGAATTACTATTGATCATTAATCAATAATCAACAATTTAAAAATGAATCAAACATTAAAATCAAAATTAACTTTTTTAAAAAAGTCAGTTTTCTGACTGCACCGTAGAAGCTTCCATATATATATATATATAATATCTCAAATGTATCGTAATATGCACACATATTGGAGAGGGTGTGAAAAAATCTCTTGATTGCAAATGAATAACTAAACCATTCTAAATTTCAAAAGTCCAAAGTATATTTTAAAAAGAGATTTTCTTTTTCCACCTTCCGTCTTTTTTGCACACTCTTTGAACTTCTTATTTTGCCTACATTCAGATTATATAATTCAAATCCTCTTTAGTAGAATTTTATATTATATAATCTAAACGGGAAAAACTCAAAAAACGTATTATAATTATTAAGAATATATCTGTTGACTATTGTACCATCCTCACAAAGACCGCACAACAATTTAGAAGATTGTAAAAATGTTTAGTAGTGGTCATGACATCATATTCATTTCGAAATGAAAACTATAAAAAAAGTGAATAAAGAATGAAGAGGGGATTTGCAATGAAAATGGAAAAGAATGCAAGACTATTTATAACCACAACATCATTTTAGATTATAACTAATTTCAAAATAAGCGTTTAAAATGACACAAATCTATCAAATACATTCAACACACCACACACAATTCAAATATTGCTATTAACGTCACATTCCAAATTTTAGACTATTTTTTATTATATAATCTGAAACATGCACATATTGTGTCAAAAAATTGTGATTTGATGTGTTAAAATTAATAGAAATGGATCATTAAATTGATTGGGAGAAGCTTATTCAAAAGGCCAAAACCAATGAGTTTGACAAAAATAAATGATATTCATTCATTCAAATTGATAAAGTACATCGATACAATGCGAATTCGCTAAAAACAAAAAGGATGAATATGCGAACAAACTCACAACATCCATGTTAATTGCATAAAACGACAGAGTACAAAAGCCTACACATATGACTATATTCAAGTCTCTAAAATACCCATGTCTCCGGATCTGTAATGTGTACGACACCAAAGTCATTGATTGAATCTACACTGGATCGAAGCTGATCTGACAATATGAAACGAACAAATATCTAAACGAAACAAGAAAGATTAACAACCCCGCACAGAGACAATGAACTAACCAACGTCATACTAAGACGACGAAATCACAAAATAAAAAAACGAAATAGAAGTGAAAATCACTTATTTCAACAAAAGGGAAGGAGAAAAACGAGTTACTCGGCAATCTTTGGTAAAAAAAAATTAGAAATTTATTATAAGATGAAAATGAAACACATGAATTTAGGGATCAACCGTTTAATTTAGCCAAAAAAAATTGAACTAACCAGCCAAGAAAAAAGAGCCAAGACATTTCACAAAACAAATTTGGTTTACACACCTGTTTAATTTCTTAATTTCTCTTTCCTCCTTTTCAAACAAAGTGAAACTGTGACATCTGAACCCTAACCCTCTTCCACATTGCAACTCTGTCGCCGCCGTCTTCCCTGTCTTCGTCCGCCGCCGTCATCTTCCTTGCCTTTTCCCGCAGCTGTCCACTTGCCTTCCTCTGTCTTCGTCGAATTGCTTGGCAGGTTTTCTATGCTCCTTCATTCTTCTTCTTCGATTTTTTCAATGTTTTTATTTTCCTTCTCATTTATAATTTTTCGATGTGCTTTTATGAAACGATTGAAATCATAGTTAGTAACTTTTCCTGTTACACTTGATTATACTGAAGTGTAATTAGTTACTGTCTGTTTACTATATTGAAGAGTAATCTATAATTGTTCTATTAGCTTCAAAATTTGATATCTGTCATCTCTTTTGAAGATGATGAAAATTCAAGTTTCATTTCGGATATGAATTGTGCCTTTCAAGCTTTTTCATCTATTTAACTTTGCCTAATTATAATTACAGTTCACTTTTCTGCATAAATATATCAATCTATGAAGCACGGACTTCGATATGCCAACATCGATAATAATTTGAGAAAATGACATAATTCAATGTGATCATATGTGTTGGTGTCTGACACGGGTCGACACACCTAATCCGAGGAGTGTCCGTGTTTCATTGATAGAAATTTTTTGTAGTTTATAATCCGTGTATTTTGAGCAGTTTTTGTTTACCTTCGTTGTTTCAGTGTCTTGTAAAGGCCGAAACTGTAGATAGTCACAGTTCTAAGACTTGTGAAAGTTATTTATCCAAAGATAATGTATTGAATCTGTAGGATAGTTATGATTCTTTTTTAACAGCAAAACGATATACCTTATTCAATACGATAAGGTTTAAGTACAAGTGGTACTGCACCCTAAATCAGGGAATAAATTTTAAGTACAAGTAGTACTATACCCACCAAAACAATCCTAGTATCCAATTAACTCCCAATACATGTTATTGGGTTTACATACCATTCTTAAAATAAACAAGGGTATCCTAATCATCTAATTGCTTTCCCAAAAACCATTGCCAACGACAACTATTTTATCCCTTCTACTACCTCGCCACTTTTTAGCAGAAAATGCCATCATTCCTAGCCTTCCATAAGGACCACAAGACTGTATGCCAAATTAACAACGACTGTTTCGGCACCTTCCCTTTTTAATAGAAGAATCAAACACGTCCTAATAGCATAAAAGGTCTCCCAGGATTACTGAACTCACTCCAAGCCACTTGAAAATCCCATTCCAAATTTCCCCAACAAATTGACACTTAACAAACAGACGTTCTTCTGATTCCCTTTGTCTCGGACACCGCACACATCATGGCTCTTCACTTCTCCCAGAAACTCCTCTCTTATAGAGATTTGCTCTTGTAGGTTGGTGGCCTAATAACATTTGCCAAGAGAGTACTATCATCTTGGATGGTGCATAACTCTCCTATAACTTAGCCAACAATTAACCTTTTCTGGCATTCAAAAAAGGATTCATAGGAAAATTTAAATCCTTAAGCAACTTATATCTCTCTTCTTTCCGAACAAACATATTTCCTAAAAAACCATACCCCTTCAACCCATTCTCCGATATCCGCTACCAAGTCCTCTCTTTGTTCCGATAATGAGTATAATCTTGGGAACATTTCTCAAAGAGGAATTACACCTATCCAAGCATCATGCCAAAACCGTGTATTCCCACTGTTTCCTACTTTTCGCCTTACTATTTGGTTGAACCAATCTATATCCTCACCTCCTCCTAACTTATCTTGCACAAATCCCTCCACCATACTGAAGTTTTATTTTCCATTCCCAAGTTGGTTGGCCTTGGATGAGTTGTTGCTTGTATATCATACCTCGCTCCCAACACCTTACTGTTAATAGTTTGGCAAAGTTCATCATTTGATCCCTTCACTTATCTTGTGGTAGTCTCAACTATTTTTTGTTCTGTTTTGGTCCTTAATTTCATTTCCGTTTGCCATATTAGTTATATTAGTAGGATTCATATTTATTTTAAAAGAGTTGTATTAATGTAATTTATAAAGGTTATTCTTATTTTATTTTTGTCGAACCATCTTTCTTAATGAATTGTCTCGACTTTTAGTTGCAGGTTCTTTGGTTTCTCTTCTGCAACCTGAGCAGTGAGTGAGGTCAGGTACCATCTTAATATGGGAGCAGTCGAAGATAACATCAATATCCAGGACCCAACTGAGACGATGACAGAAAATATTGAAGCCTTGCTTGAGGCAGCAAGATATGATGACATGGATGATGTTGTGAGCTTAACATCCAATGGTGTTCCTCTTAATTCCAAGGATGATCAAGGAAGAACTGCTCTTCATATGGCTGCAGCAAATGGACATATTAATATTGTGGAGTATTTAATCAGTAAAGGAGCGGATCTTAATTCAGAAAATGTGGAAAAGAATACACCTCTTCATTGGGCGTGCCTCAATGGGCATGTTGAGGTTGTGAAGAAATTAATCATTGCTGGAGCTAATGTTAGTGTTTTAAACAGTTATGAGAGGACTCCAATGGATGAAGCTGTGACTAGGGGTAAACTTGAAGTGATGGATGCAATTAATGAAGCAGAGGCACTAGTTGAACTTCGTGGTGCTCTGGTTTCTTCATAGGAAACGTAAAGTTTATGGTTCTAATTTGCATGTAATATGAAGCTTTGGTGAGTTATACCAGCCTTCTGATAACATGATGTGGCGTCTACATGGATAAGTGTTGATGTAGATTTTTGTTTATCTAGTCAATGAAAAACCAAAGAGGGTGACCTAACTTAAAAATAAAAAACTTGATTGTGAGATCTTCTATGTGATTAAAAGTAAAATTAACCCATAATTTTATAGAGTAAGTTTTACATATCGACCAGTATGCTTAAATTTTTAGGATTTTAAATATGTTTATGATTCTTATGAGTTTGTTAAAATAAAAATACTTAATTTTCTCATTCTAGTCATTTTTAGAGGATACAAATTCTTGTGGTGCCTATGAGGCTTTTTAAATGGCACGCATTCTTTACTTTTCAGTTAAAAACAAATTTTTTTAAGCCTTAATGTTTTTTTTTGTTGTTGAAGAAAAGCCCTAATGTTCTCTATTAAAGAAAGCCAGTTTTTTTTTTCTTCGAACGAGACGAGATTGCAATAAAAAAGCGGTATAACCAATAAAAACGATTAAAACCACAATGTTCCAGCTCTAAATTTAAAAAAAGCCAGTCTAAATTTAACCTAATGTAGGTTGGATCGTAGATCTCTCTTTGTTGGTCTCCCTTCGAGCTCCGTCCTTAATTTACTTTAGACACCCCAATGTTGCAAATATGAGACTCAAACCTCTAACATTGAACTTTTGTGAAGTTGTTTAGTACATGTTTGGTTTTACCCAAATTGATTAGAGTTGTAAAATAGATTAAGATATGTTAAGTTGTTTTCGACTATAATTGATTTTGTCTTTAGAATTGATTATACTTCAAGCTACAATTTGGAGCTTTTGATTCTAGAATTGATTTCAACTCTTGAATTTATCGTTCAACTCACTTTTACATGAATGTATCCAAACATAGATCCTTTTATTTTTAACTCACTTTTAGGATTCTTCAATTTTACAAAATCAATTACTCAAAATCAATTTTTGACAACACTTAAACTTTCAAATGAAAGAAATAACCGGATCAAGAAGATAAACACACATAAATATTCATAAATATACATAGCATGAAATAGCGTAGTACCAAACTGATTTTGCAAACCTTAATCTCACACTAATTAGACACAACATCCATGAAGTCATGATCATTTCCCATTGCCTCCAAAATCTTGTGAGGAAGACACACTTGAAAGTCCATGCTACCTTCTTCTTTTCCAGCAAATACAGTAATCATTCCACTAATTTTATTTCCACTGCGAACTGCCACAGGTTTTCCCCATCCAAAATCATTACCATAAACATCAAACCACGGGGAATTGCTACTGGCTAATGTATTTTTACCGGCCGCGGTAAAAAATCTAACTATGTTTGGATTTTCCAACCAAGACACGTAGTGATTCTTCAACTTTTCATTTGACTGCAAAGAAATCATTTTGTGTATCGCCCAAGCACCTTTACCAAGCCCACCATCTTCCAACAACTCTCCCGCTTTCATTGTAACCCTACAAACTTCAACAGCATTTCCAAAATAATCTTCAGGCAATGGTGGAACAAACCTTGATCTAGCTCCTATCGCGACCATATAATAAACTTCTTCGTGTGGGTCAAATTGTTTTGAACGGATCACAGAGCGCCAAAGGTGTGTAAAAAGTGCTTGGAGGGATGATATTTTGTTGGTACCAATCTCCAGGTTGGCTTTCAATTTCAGTTGAGCGATCTTCTCCTTTGTGAAATGGAATAACCTCTCTGATGGATTGAATTTTTCGTTATTCTTTTGTGGCTCTATAGTGAAAGGAAATCGTATGGGATGTTGAATACCACTTGGAAACCAACGTTCTAGCGTTATGAGTTTGGATACTTGATTGCAACAACCACGCGAGATTTTAGCCCATGAGTTGATGAAAAGCCATGTGGACTCTCCGTCAACAACCGCATGGTTAAATGTAAAACCAATGAAGATGCCGTCAACTAACTCTGTCACTTGCACAGCTAACAATGGTTGTGACGTGCCTTCGTAATTTTTAACTCCGGTTAATGGAAAAAATGAATCGACGATGGGAGGAACGTAGGTGCATCCAAGTATGTCACCTACACAAGTGTTCTCAGCCGCGGCATGGAGAAAGAGCGCACCAGCATTGTTGCACGTGATGGAACACGAAACGGTGTTGTCTTTGTGGTCTGTTATTTCTAGACGGCCTGCAAGTGGTGGGAAAAAAGCAAGGGCAGAAGATAGAGAGTGTTTCAGATGTTGAATTTGGTTTGGCACTAGAGGATGGTGATAAAGAAGACCCTTTTTGGTGGGTGCAATTAGTAGGTACCGGAGATCCCATGGAGTTAAATCAATTTTTTGATCACTTGAATTTGGTGACTTGATTGTATGGGTAGAGAGGACTTGGAATGCAGCCATGTTCCCTCGTCGATGCTTTGTTCAACTCATAGAGCGACTATATACTTTGCTTCATTAACAAATTAAACTCATACTTGACCAAAAAAAAGAGAAATTAAACTCATAATTTTTTTTTGTGGCAGTTAAACCGATCATTAATGAAATATATATTGAGAATCTTGCGGAATGCGCGAGTTCCTGAATTTATATTTTAATATTGCTGCTCTCAAAAAGAATATTTTAATATTGCTGTTATCTTCTTTAAAAAAAAAAAAATATTGTTGTCATCTTAAGAGTAGATTGCAATTATTGAGTAATATAATATACTTAGTATTGACATTGCTGTTATCTTAATAGTAGATTGCAATTATTGAGTAATATAATATAGTACTGTGCACCCATCTTAAAAAATATATATAGAAGGAACAATATTGGACACTATTACAAAAAAAAAACTTATTTTTTACTTTGAGGATGGATATATTGACTACAAAAATAAGTCTAAAGAGTTACTCCACATCTCTACCTTTCAATTTATCTAATTTTAATGGACTAAATTTATTTAATTGATCTTATTAAGAATCATGTGACCTCATATACGTTAACAAATCTCAGGATATTAATTACGGGTTTCTTCTTTTGACTCAATCAATATTTACCTTTATAAACAAGTTGAATTTTGCAAAACTTCAAAATCCCCTTGAAATTGTCAAGCGTCTGTCAATTACCCACGCCCGTTAATTTCCCCCTCCAACATGCTGATGTGGCCATTAACTGTCCACGTGGCACTGCCACAAGGTCAGAAAAGTCATGTCACGTCAGAGGGGGTAATTGACTATATTTTATTTTATTTTGAAAAAAATCTGATTTTTTTTTTCTTTTCAAAATTAACATTTGTGCCACCCACTTACCTTGCAAATACCCCTTGAAAATTAACATTTATGTGCAAATACCCTCCTCAAATTTAAAATTTATGTAGCGAATATCCCCTCAAATTTATAACTTATATGCAAATATCCTCTCCAAATTTAAAACTTATATGCAAATTACACCTTGAATCATAAAACTTTGATGGTAAAGTAAAACTTACTTTTAATCTATGAATCACTATATCTCTAATAACAAAAAAAAAAATAAAAAAAAAATCACATCTTTAAAATAAACCAACATAAAAATCACAATTTCAGGGGCATGTTTTGGAGGGTGGTAGGGGGAGGTCAAGTTAGTGGAAGGATATAATGAGGATTTAAGATGGTGATGGTTTTCGGGGGGAGTCTGGTATGATGTCAGACACTTTCTTTTGGACGGATAAGCGAATTGGAGATATCGTTGTGTGAGAGGTTTAGGTGGTTGTTTGACTTTCAGAAAGAAGGTGGCATCAATGGCTGACATGTTTGCTTTGGGGTGGATTAAGGGAGGAGAGACTTGGAAGTGGTGATGTCGGTTGTTCCCATGTGGGGAGGAGATGGCAGGGGAGTGTTCATATTTACTTTCATCTGTGCATTTGCAGGTTGGTTGAAAGATCAATGGAGGTGACAGTTGGATCGGGACTGTGGTTATTCGGTCCGAGGCGTGTATCATTTTCTCACTGGTCCGCATGCACATCAGCATAACGCAGCTTCAGACTTGATTTGACATAAATATGTTTCTCTGAAGGTTTCAGTTTTTACTTGACATCTTATGCGCAATAGGTTACATATCAGAGATAACTTGTTTCGACGTGGTATGATCTCTCATGATGCTCAACTTTGTGTGAGTGGGTGTGGGGAGGTACCATTTGTTTTTCCATTGTTCTATTTCTGGTTCTTTGTGGTATATGCTTCGTGATTGGCTGAGGTTTTCTTATGTTGATCCCCTCGGGATCACAAACCATTTTGTTCAGTTTGCTTACTTGACAGGTGGTTCAAAAGTGCAACGCTTTTTTATGCACTTATTTTGGTTCTCATGTGTTTGAGTTATTTGGAATGAAAGGAATAATATAATTTCTCTTTTAATAATAAGGAAAATTCAATCCCTCAGCTTCTCGACAAAGTAAAGAGGCTTTCTTATTGGTTGCGGAAGGAAAAAGTTGTTAATATGTCTTCTTGTGTTCATAGATAGTGGCAGTGCCCTTTTGTTTGTTTGGGCATTGGGTGATTTTGTTCTTCGTTAAAAAAAAAATCGAGAAATGATATTTGTACAACCATTTTTGTACAACTTTCTCTCTCATACTCATATTATCTTCTTATTTTTCTCTTTCTTTTTCTCTCTCCATTGTTTTTGACCAATGAAAAGAGAGAACAACAAGGTTGTCTCAAAAGTTCTACCAAAATAGTTGTTCAAATATCTTTACTCAAAAAAATAATAGTATATCATCACATGCAATGCAATTATCGCATATTAAAATTTGTATTCTTCATTTAAGTTTACAAAGCAAAACACTTATCGTATAACCGCATGTGACAACCATTTTTCTTTTCAAACATTAAGGACCAAATCGTATAAAATTTTGTAACTTAATTAGACTAAAATGAAACAAAAAATGACTTAAAAGATCAAAGCAAAACATAAAACACAAAAAGTATAACTTAGCCAAAAAAAAAATATATAATGAGAACAATTTAAGGTGGAAATGTTGCTCGGTTCAAAGTAGGAAAGACTTTAAGAGTGATATTTGTACAACTATTTGTGACAACTATTGTGACAACTTTCTTTTTCTTTCTTCTTATTGGTCAAAAATAATAGAGAGAGAAAAATGAAGAAAGAGGATAAAAACATAACGTGAGTATGAGAGAGAGTTGTCAAACAGTTGTCACAAATATCATTTCTCTAAAGATAACTTACAAATGCATTTACATTTACATCATTTCAAAGACATGCATGGAGAGCTCGAACTTGATACCTCTGGACATAAGACATGTCTTTTTACCATTAGACTAAACCCTTAATAATTTCTAAGTACTAAAAACATATTTAATTCAAAATATTTTAACTTTAAATAGAATAAATTTTATTTTTTCCTCAAAACAAAGAAGAATTATTTGCATGGCTGCTCTATACCACAGTCCACAAGTAACTACTGGTGTAACACGAAGAAGAAGAAAAAAAAGTGGGATTTCAACGAATTATAATTCGTACACCTTAGCATTTTCCTGTGATTTTATTCCTCAACTGCTCAACAAACTTCACTAATAAATACTATGATTTAGTCATGAATACTCATTTATGACCTGTTCATCTTTGACCCGTCTTAAATGCCAATACAAAACAAGTTGTAATTATGTGAATAAACAAACACAGACATTTACTTTATTCCATTGTTTATTACTGAATGAATCCAATTGAGTCTCTTGGACTAACAAAAGTCATAAAGCGAAAAATGTGACAAGTAGATCACAGAAAGAGTAATGGCAAACTTGATACAGCAGCAGCAGCAGCAGCAACATCAACATCAAGTTATGGAAACATCCTCAAATCATGATGAGGTACTTCTTTTTTCTCTCTGTGAATTCCTTCTAATTTATTCAAGTTTTCAATTCATGTATATATACATGTTTCGGTGCACATAGAATTTTCAAGGCTAGTTTCTTTTAACAATAGTACATTACATTGATTATTTCTTTGTTGCTTAATGAATTGATAGACACAAAAATCTGGATGGAGAAAGTTCTTGCCATATATAGGCCCTGGTTTTCTTGTTTCTTTGGCTTACCTTGATCCTGGAAACAGTAAGTAACTCTCCCTTTTGGTGTCCCATTTCTCTCTTTGATAGATCATCAATTTAGGCCATAGAGTATCACTCTCTCTCTCTCCCTCTCTCCAATTTAACGGCTAAACTATATAAATATAAGGAGTAGTTCTTAAAGTATATGAAATCCGTCAATTTACTCCATAAAGCATGCATGACTAAGTTGATGAATGTTATATGCTTTAGGGACTACTTGTTTATATTTACATAGTTTAAGGATTAAATTGAAAAGATCGAGATAGTTTAAGGACTAAACTTATGTTTTTTCCCCTATCTCTTTTCTATGTGTTTGTGCTTATTGGCTGGTTGTTTGTTATTTCACAATTCGCAGTGGAAACTGATTTGCAAGCTGGAGCTAACCACGGATACGAGGTAAGACAATCTCAACCACCTGCTGTTAAATTTTTTCTCCTTCTCCTAACAAATTAACCACTAACATTATCTTATAAAATTGAGATAAGCTTTGAAATTGATATCTTGCTGCTGTATTCAGTTGCTGTGGTTGGTACTTATTGGACTCATATTCGCGCTTATAATTCAGTCACTGGCTGCAAATCTTGGTGTAACCACCGGTGAGTATTTAGAAAAATTCAAGTCTCATGGTTGTCTGAGATACGACCTAAGTAGAATTCATAAGGCCCAAGTCAATCATCAACTTACTAGCCCTATGTATTATGCCTGTGTAATCAATTTGATCTAATAGTTGCTATGGATATTAGTATATTTATATGTAACAGTGCTTAAATGAAGAAGTTGCTTAGAAAATAAAACCTTATGAAACGACAAGAAATGAGATAGTAAGATACTTTTCTCTAAGAACAGAATACTAACTTTTATTATTTATATTTGGCAGGCAAACACCTTTCAGAAGTATGTAAAGTTGAATATCCATTATTTGTGAAGTATTGCTTATGGTTATTAGCAGAGGTTGCTGTCATAGCTGCTGACATACCTGAAGGTGCTAATTTATATTCCTTTTATCCGACCATCTTGTTTTTGTCCTTTTCAATCAAACCAATTCAATTTAACAACTAACAAAATGATTGACTTTGTAGTATAGTTACTAATTTCTTGCAAACTTGATTGTGACAGTGATTGGGACAGCCTTTGCTCTCAACATACTATTCAACATCCCATTATGGGCAGGAGTTCTGTTGACTGGCTTCAGCACTCTCTTGCTTTTGAGTCTGCAGAGGTTTGGGGTAATGTAGCCTTTTGCAGCAATTATGAAATATGAACAATTATAAAATATATTTGAATAAGATGTTAAAATCAAATGATGATGTTTGAATTTTCTCCAATTTATCTCTTTTAGATTTTATTTGTCATGGTTTGCAAGTTTTAAACCGAAGAATTTGAACTTGTCCTCAAATTAGATTTGACTCTTGACCAGACTTTAAATGCCTCTCGGTGGAACCGCGGATCATAACTTACCAGGACCCTTTCCCCCTAAGAACCGGAGGGTTACGATTAAAAAAAGAAATTGACTCATCTAGTTCTCGGCTACCACTCCCACTATTACTATCTTTATGTAACTGGTATATTTATTAATGAGCACATGCATGTTAAGTTTTGAACAGTGGTCACGATGACACTTGCAGTCACGATCCTTGATTTTTATTTGAATGGCAAACATCCGTATTTTCTCCCTTGTCAGGATTCGAACCCTGGACTTTTTACTTCTTTAATCCCTTAGCTCAACCAAGTGAGCTACCCCCCCAACCCCCACGATCCTTGATATTGAGGTCAAATGCGGGCGATGTGACCTAAAACGCAGTCACAGGCGATGTGATCTTTATTTAAAACCCTGCCTGTATGCCCCTCAATGAGATATCATGGCCTCCTACCAAATTATATTTTGAATCTCAATATATCTATGATAAATATTATAGTTAGTCCATGAACTACTGAAAATGAATGATGTTCTCTGATTATCCCCTACAATTTATGTAATTTTGAACAATGAGAAGAAAATGTGGATTTCATGGTTTTTGAAATTATGTTTTACTTGTTTTTATCTAGTTTCTATATTTTCTCAACCGCATTTTAGTTGAACTCTAGAAACTGCAAACTCTCTTAATAAATATTCTCTTTACCCTTAAGATTACATATGAACCTTTTTTGTACAGGTGAGGAAGTTGGAACTACTGATAACAATCCTAGTATTTGTAATGGCTGCATGTTTCTTTGCTGAAATGAGCTATGTAAATCCCCCAGCTTCTGGTGTACTTAAGGGAATGTTTGTACCCAAACTGGCTGGTGAAGGAGCCGTAGCCGATGCTATTGCCCTTTTGGGGGCCCTTATCATGCCGTATACTTTCTTTTCCTATATAACTTGTCCATCATTAATTTTTATAAATAAATATTGTTAAATAATTTAATAACATGTTGAACCAAAAGTTTATTTTTTTTTGGACAAAGAACCAAAAGTTTATATCATACAGTAATCTCTTAAATGTTTATGTGTCTAAGATTCTTCTTTGGACAAAATGCAGGCACAATCTTTTCCTCCACTCTGCTCTTGTGCTATCTAGAAAAGTACCTAATTCTGTGAGAGGCATCAATGTAAGCCACTCAGGAAATTAATAAATTTAGCTATGGCTATAAAATGAGACAGCTTAAGCTATTCAAAACTGTGCCTAATTGCACATTTAACTTCTATGTAGACATTGGTAGATCTTGGGGTTTGCTTTACTTATTTATACATCACATAGAAACCTATCTGCTATATTGTGCAGGAAGCATGTAGATATTTCCTCTATGAGAGTGGATTCGCTTTGTTTGTGGCGTTTTTAATCAATGTTGCAATGATTTCTGTATCGGGCACTGTCTGCTCTGCCAATGACCTATCTGGAGACAATGTTGAACGCTGCAATGATCTCACCCTTAACTCCGCTTCTTTCCTTCTCAAGGTTCCTAATTTAATTCACTACTAGTATATAATAAGTTGCTATGGTCAAAGCATGATATTTAAGTTTAATCCTAACTAAGCAGTAACCACCAAATTATATCTCACATGCACTAATTGTGATGTTCATTGAACTTGTAAGTAGAATGTCTTGGGACGATCAAGCTCAACCATTTATGCCATAGCACTGCTTGCCTCAGGACAAAGTTCTACCATTACAGGAACTTATGCTGGACAGTACATCATGCAGGTAAATTAGAAGTATCATAAAACTATTTAATGACTCTGTAGAAGGATGTTTACTGAATTTAGATTGTTGTTTGGATGGTGATATAGGGTTTCTTAGACATAAGGATGAAAAGATGGAAAAGGAACTTGATGACTAGATGCATTGCCATAGCACCTAGTCTTGCTGTTGCCATCGTTGGTGGTTCTTCTGGCTCTAGTCGCCTTATCATCATTGCATCGGTTCGTATACGCTAGATTTTGTCATTTTTTGCTTCTTTAGTACAAACACATACGAATTACATTTTACTTGCACACTAAGTAAAATTGTTTTTGCAGATGATACTTTCTTTTGAGCTTCCATTTGCTTTAATTCCACTCCTTAAGTTTAGCAGCAGCAGTACCAAAATGGGACCTCACAAGAATTCTATGATTGTGAGTTGTCCTTTTCCCTTCTCGATATGTATGCTAAGATAGGATTAGAAATATTCTTAATTAAATATCGAAAAAATGTGACACGGTTTATGTGCAGATCATTACAATCTCATGGATACTAGGTTTTGGAATCATTAGTATCAATGTGTACTACCTCAGTACTGCCTTTGTGAAGTGGATAATACATAGTAGTCTACCAAAGGTGGCAAATGTGTTCATTGGGGTTATAGTATTTCCTCTAATGGGAATTTATATTGCCTCAGTTATCTACCTTACCTTCAGAAAAGACACTGTTGAGACGTTCATCGAGACGAAAAATGATACAGTAATGCAAAACCAAGTGGAAAAAGGAATTGTGGATAATGGTCAATTAGAGTTGAGCCATGTTCCTTATAGAGAAGATTTAGCTGATATACCACTACCAGAATAAAGGATCCAAGGCTATGAATCAAACGCGTTTCACACGAAGAAGGGATTCTGTATTGAAGCTGGAAAATTCATATATCTTTCAAATCATTCTAATGATAGAAAGTGGTTGTAGTTTCGGTTGTAGAAAACATTTATAGAAAAAGACAAATTGAAATGATCTTACAGTTAGACTGTCTTCTTAATAATAGCTCCCCTATTAGTTGAAATTAGATTCTAAATCTTTGTTTTTTTTTAAATCTTTTCTCATCTAATATCTTCATGACTACCAAATATTTATATTGGTTGAAAAGCTCTCATAAGCTAGAAGTTAACATAAATTGGGCCTTAGAAATGTTGGACACAAGCTAATGACGGTTTCATTGTAGAAAGTTTAAAAGAACATAGAAGAATGATTGAAAGAAGAACAAAAGCTCTACCTCTACCTTTCTGTACTTCCTATAAGAAGAATATCTTGATGTTAAAATGCTTTAGTTTTCCCATGAAAGATAAATTATGAAGAAAGTTGGTGACTTTGTGTTATGATTCTAATTAAGCATAAAAAGATGAATAGGAATTGCACTGTGCAAGAGGCTTTTCAAACGCTTCTTATCAGTTTTAATCACAAACTTATGGCCCAACAGATAATGCCTAAACGAAAAATGATAACTTGACACAAAAGTATGCCTCTTTCTTAAGCAGGTTAGTTAGTGGGATTGCCACCTTAGCATAAGCCTTAATAAACCCCTTAATTGCTTAACAATTTGAGGCGTGGGCCATAGCCAGGGTCAAAATTGTTTCTACAAGTGCATAATTGATTATGGTATGTTTGATTGCTCTCAAGTAGAACTGATTTTACCTTAAAAATTCATTGCACTTGAAATTAGAATTCTATAATTGATTTTGACACTCATATTCATTGTTCAACTCAATTTTACATAAATATATTAAAACATAAATCATTTTACATTCAACTCACTTTAGACGAAATTAATTCATTTAAAATCATTTTTTGTTAATGCAGAACCAAACTTATACCATATGACCCAAATATTCCACTTCTAGTAATCCAAAAGAGCGTTTGGATAATTTTATAAACAATGTGTGTTGCTGAATAGTTTGGAACACTGATTCCAGGTGGGCCAAATATTGATGTCAAAGACCTTTGTATCAATTAAAACACAATTTATGAGTTTCATTATGTTTCAAATTATATAATCTGAATATTCCTATAGGTTTAGATTATATAATCCGAACAAATGACATTTTTGAGAAAAAAATAGAGCGCGTGAGAAACACATAGGCTGGAAAAATGCATAGGGCGAGAAACACATAGGGCGCGTGAGAAACGTAGGGTCTGGTTCATTCGCAAGGAGAGCCACTAAATATTGCATTAAATTCGGTGAGTTTGTAAGGGAGTTATCAACAATGATGCCTCATGAAATTGGGTTGCACTTGGGTATCATTCATTGGCTTTTGGTGCCACGGTGCATTTGTTTCTATCTCTCTTTTAACCACTTATTTTTTCTCTTTAAATCATTTATTTTAATTTTAATCATTCATCCATCATTCCCTCTCATCTAAAATAAACTAAAGACATCAATGGCACCAAAGGCCGGTGACACCCAAGTATTTTGCCATGAAACTAGTATGATCAACTAAAGAGCTTATGAATAGTTCGAAGAGTCAAAAGTCAACATTCAGGGCTTATGAATATTTCAATTATACGTATTACTCATCACTCCGTCTCAAAATAATTGACATTTTTACAACAAAAATTTATCACAAAATAATTGATTTTTTCAATTTTCAATACAACTTTAATTATTTTGTTTCAACTTTACTCTCTAATTAATATTGTTTGCATCACTCTCAATTCAATATCTTTTATTTTTCATTTATACAATTTTTTAAATATGTGTGAAATGATCAAGTACGTCAATTATTTTTGAACAGAGGGAGTACTACTAAGGTTCTACTCCTCCTCCGTTTCAAAATAATTGACCTTTTTAATTTTCAACACAATATTATTGATTTTTTTTTTAATTGTACCCTTTAATTAATATCGTTTGCATCACTTCTAATTCAACATCTACTTTATTTTATAGAAAATATCTCATGGTTTGATGTCATTCTTCATCAAACCACGTGAATAGATTTAAAAATAATGAAATTTTTAGTCTTTTTACTTACTGAATCGCATAAAATCTTACCTACTACGTCTGTGAAATACATATTATGAAAACATGAGATTTTATACTTAAATTGGAGTTTGCATCAAAACAAACAAATAGAATCTAAATTGTAATATAAATCAAAACAAATTGATAAATTTCACAAAGATTTGGATAAATATCAATTCTCTCTTTCATTTATATAATTTCCTTAATATATATGAAATAATCAAGTATATCAATATTTAACGAACAAATTCTTCCCATCAACTTTTTGTTGTGATAGTGCCAGCACCTTTATTAAAATGATAAATAACAGATGCTAAACTGCACCATAGAAACATGCACTTTGCAGGCCGCTACCTCAATTATATAATAATTCAACAATAATTATATGGCTTAAGCCCTGCGAATCATCAACCTAAATAATTATTTTATATTGTTTTGTTTTCATATTTGCTTATCAATAGATCCAATACACCTTTCCAAAACAATTGGATTGATATAAACAATCAAACATGATTATATCCTAAAAAAAACATTATTATGGAGAAAAAAAAGCAAACATGATTATGAAAATGACAACAACTTTGCAATGAATCCCCTCAAAAAAAAAAAAACAACTTTGCAATGAATGGAATCTAAGAGGTAATTGATCGCTTTGTTTTTTGTTCATGAAAACGACTCTTAGACAAACGTTGTGATCATAACCAAATGCCTTTTTTTTTTTTAAAGATAATTAATCACATATTGATATTGTCTTTTTTTTGGTAGTGACATATTGATATTGTCTGATTCTATTACTTATTAATAATTTGATAGTAGTTCCTTAAAAAAAATTGATAATGAACTCGAGAGTTCACTACAAATGGAGGGATCGTATCTCCTAAAAGAAAATAAAAACTTTTCTATTTTAGTTTTTTAGAATGTGCGTTTTTTTAACTTGTTAATTAAAACTTAGACAATTAGACTCTTAAAGTGGACCATTATGATAAAGAGAAGATGAAATATATACAATTGTATGAGCTCCAGACTTGATCATAAAAGAAAGAAAAAAAGTAAAATTTAGTAAATAATTTTTTTTTATTTTCACTAATTCTTTCAATTTTTAGTTAAATTTCTTTATCAATTGATATTAGAATTAAATCACATTAAAGTCATACCCGATCAACTAAACCAAAATTTAGTATTACCAAAATATTAGTAAAATATTTTTTATATAAATATTATATAGTTATTTTATTTATTAATTTGGTAAAAATATCAACTTTTTTTTGTTTTGTCAAAAAAAATATCAACTTTTTTTATATAAAAATACTCATAAAGGAAAGAAAGAGCTTATTTTCTCCCTTATGACATTTATTTCTTTTTGTACTCCAAGTGATAATATCAAGGATATTTTGTTAATAAAATAATTAAGGAAAATTCGGAGGGTTCTTAGTAAAAAAAGTACAAAGAAATTTATTAAAAGAGATTTATATTTATGGACAGAGATATTATAAGCAAAGTACTACTCTTGAGAATTAAAAAAAAAATCTGTGGGCAGTCAAGTAGACTATTTATCTATCGTTTTTTTTAAATTCATTCCTATGTAATTTCCTATATATATTATACACCTAATGAGCTAGTTCTTTATTTAAAAAATGATTTGATTCATATTAGGATACAAAAAATACACTATCAACTAAAGTCACACATATAAATTGTGATGGTAATTTATAGACTTTGAAATTTGTTTTTTAAATAGACAATGTATAAAAATTAAACTCTTTAAAAAATATATTAACTATTTTCTTTTGTCCGTTATACTATTATCTTATGAATTATTTTACACTTACATTAAGACCTTTATTAATCAAAACTATTTTTTGGTTTGTGCAGAGCAACCTAAGAAATAAATATATAGAAACAGATGAAGTAATATTTAAGTAGATAATTTTTATAAGCAATGTATTTAATTTAAGTAAATAATTAAAACAAAATCCAGTTATAAATGTAGTAAGAGAAAAGCACGTTCCTGGAAGAAAAGAAAAGTGATCAAAAAAGGATATTCCTAATTTTATAATCAATTTCTTTTTTTAATCAATTTCTTAATTATTTGTACTTATCGAAAAAAGGATATATAATTAAATAAAAATAAGTATGCTTATTTGTACTTTTAGTGTCTCAATTAAGCAAGTCCTTAGGTTCCAATTGGAATTCGGTCCTCCAAGTATCAAATAATCACAATCAAAGCATTTAATTTTTAGCCACAAAAGCATATGTTGTCAACATTGATCTTTAGTCTCCTTTAAAAAAAAAAAAAAGGTTTTTATACGTGTTTACTCCCTGCAAATAGGGGGTCATTTAAAAATTGGTCTCTGTATTTCTTAATCCTGACATTTTATCCTGCCAAAATTTAATCATTTAAAATTTGGTCTCTTCCCCCACTTAATCACTTAAACGTCAATAATTAGCTAACGTGGCTCTGTTAATTGGTCACTAATCAGCAATGCCACAACAACTAATTAGTGACGTGGCAGTAATTAAGTGGGGGGAGGGACCAATTTTTAAATGACCCCTATTTACATGGACTAAACACGTATAAAAGCCAAAAAAATATTATTGAACTTAATCTCACACTGAATTAAACTACCTTAGCAAAATGACTTATGCCAAAACCAACTCAATCCATGCACGTTGACCACATAGACTATGCTGAAATTAAAAATTATACGGTTAATAGCAAAATATACGATTGTAACAATTGGAACACTTGAAGACCCAATTCACAATCAAAAGACGGTAGCCAAAATTGCACAACCGTAATACCCGAGGACCAAATTGCAATTAACTCAAATAGAATAAAACATTGAGATCTTTATTTAAAAAACAGAAATATAGTGATATATCTTTTTTTTTGTTGCTAATAGTGATATATCTTAAATGACTAATGGAATTGCCGTGGAGATTTATCAATATATAACAGGAATGATTCTATGTAGTGTAGGTATTATTTATTTTCCGAAGAAGACTACTATATAGTAATTAAAATAAATAAATGTCTACATACATACGATATATAATTTGGTTTTATTGAAGATAGTGACATGCGACGTGCCCCATCCCTTAATAGGCATGAAAATGGAACTCTTTTGTGTCCAAATGCCAACTTAATTTAACTAACAAGTTATACAATTAAGTGGTCTTCAATATTAAAAAAAATTAAATAAAACTTGCGTGTGTATACTATAGCTATATATACTATAGCTAACTCATTCATTCATCATTCACACAGTGTTCATCAAGTGGAAGAGTTAAAGAGTAAATAGTAAACATGGCAAGCTCAATGCAACATCAAGAAGTGAATCATGGTAGCAACAACCGTATAGTAGCCGTCAATGTGACTCCTTCTAGCACACCATCTTATAACCATGATGATTCCTCAAAGCAAGATCAGGTACTATAGAATGCATTTTTCAGCTCTAACAAATTGTTAATCACTAATTAAGTTAAAGTCTACTTATTTTTTTGGAGTTATTCCTTTTGGAATTACTATTGTACATTGACTCTTTGCTAACTTGATGTATTTGATAAACTTGATCCATTGAACAGAAACCAGGATGGAAGAAGTTCTTGGCATATGTAGGTCCTGGTTTTCTTGTCTCCTTGGCCTACCTTGATCCCGGAAATAGTAATTTTCTCTATCTCTGTGTTTCATATTATATACTCCTTCCAGTCACTATTATAAGCAGAACTCAACTTTTTAGTACAAATTAGAGACATATTTCATATTTTTTGTCTTTAATTTTTGTTGTTATAGTTTAATATTTTTTATTTATTTTTACTTATACATGTGTGAGTGTGCTAAATATATTTCACATTTTTGAAGTGGAAACTGATTTGCAAGCCGGAGCTAACCATGGATATGAGGTAAACCAATCAGACAACAAACTACGCCAAAAATAATTATATTGATATTTTAAGTGAAATAATATCAATTGAAATCCATTAAAAAATTGAAATACAATGTTTTTGATGTATTCAGCTGCTGTGGATCATTCTTATTGGACTCATATTTGCCTGCATAATTCAATCATTGGCTGCAAATCTTGGAGTATGCACCGGTAAGACCTCAATTGTGTTGTATTGCATTTGCATAAACATATAAAATTTTGAGGTCACAATCTAGATTACATTCACAAACTTCTTTAGTGATATATTTTATTAAATATTTGAAAATTAAATTTATTCTATTAGAATCATGCAATAAATAAACAAATAAATATAAAACCTTACAAAGTTGGGGGATATCATGCCATATCATAATATATTCATATATCCAAGTCCCTATCCTAGTTAGTTAATCAAATAATAATTTTGGATTATGTCTAAAAAAACACTTTTCCTATCTAAAGAAGTTTTCACAAGAACAAAAGCTCAAATAGGAAACGTGGGGCATCTATGTAAGACATTCTCTATGATATTACCATTATTTGATATTTGTTGTTTAAATTTTGACAGGAAAACACCTTTCAGAAATTTGTAAAGCTGAGTACCCATGGTTTGTGAAATACTGTTTATGGATATTAGCAGAACTTGCTGTCATAGCTGCAGACATACCTGAAGGTGCCATTTCCTTTTTCTGTTGTTCATCACCTTGTTTTTTCCTTTACAATCAAAACCATTAAATTTAATTCAACATTAAAATAAAATGCATTTTTATACATACACTCAAAAAAAAAAACTCATTTTTTATATATGCAATACATTTTTCATCACCTTGCGATTTATTTACATGTGCATCATATTATTTTATATTTCATAAAAAAAATTACAATTTTTATATGAATATTCAAAATAAATATTTATGTGAATTTAATTTAAATATACTAAAAGAAAAATACAGGTTTTATATGTATTTGAGTCATATACATGGTCAATTTTAAAAATAGTTACACCATCAAACACACATGCACACTACACTTACATTGAAATTTAAGTTTGAGCGGTTAGTTTTTTATCGGCTAGAAATCCATGTGCACGCACACACATGCACACATATTAAAATTCAAGCGTGAATGATTAGCCTCACATCAAGTAGAAATATTGGATGTCAAGATTTGGTGTAAAACTTTTTACTATGAATGATTGTGGATATTTTTTCTTTTTTTGATATACCTATTTATCTTCTATATACACTAATGTTATCCAAAATTGATCGTGGCAGTGATTGGGACGGCCTTTGCACTAAACATACTATTCCACGTCCCTGTATGGGGAGGGGTTCTGTTGACCGGGTGCAGCACTCTCTTGTTTTTGGGCCTACAAAGATTTGGGGTAATTAATTTATGTTTTTGTAATA
>Ga0315915_1000712_pt1 | contig 36375 bp, 11 predicted proteins | sample MpolbnodulesMG_FD_207738 | JGI IMG/M metagenome (GOLD analysis project Ga0315915, IMG submission 207738) | Medicago polymorpha root nodule microbial communities from Los Angeles, California, United States - branched nodules | ecosystem: Host-associated > Plants > Roots > Nodule | place: USA...
TTTGACCCCCTATTTTTCGCAACTATGCTGAGAAGCCGCCACGTGTCTCAAAAAAGGGGCCAAAATCGCAACTTTTTTGTAAAGATAAGGGGCCAAAAGAGCATATTTTCCTAAACATGGCAAAATTAGGGGGTTAAAATTGCATTTTTTTTGTTAGGGGGCCAAAATCGCTACGACGGCAAACATAAGGGGCCAAAAGTGCATTTAAGCCAATAGTTTATTGATTAGTGAATTGTTATAACTTATTTGAGTTTATGTTTTTTGTTGACTATGCAACTTACTTGGGTTTGTAAGTCAGTTATATTTTGATTTCCAACAATGTTTAGAACATACTACGTATGTTTTAAAGATGAAATCTGAATTAGAACTTATTTGTGAGGTTTTTTTATGCAGTATTATTGTTTAATGTATGAGCTAATTTGAATTTGGATTGTAATTAGCTTGAATTGTGATGCAGTTAAGAAATTAGCTTGCAAACTTGCAACCGTGAATATAATTTTTTAATGTACGAACTTTAAATTGAAAAAAAAAATGACAAGATTTTTTTTTATCAAAATTTATTCATAATGTAATTTTTGATCATAAATATTTTTATATAGACCAGGTCAATAGTCATGCGGTCCGATCAGTGACCCAGTGTCTTGATCGGGTTGATCACCGATCCGGGTTTTAAAACATTGGTTTTTACAAAACAAATTGCATGATTTTCATTGTCGTGCGAGTCGTGTGGTAAAGGGTGTCGTGCTACATAGCACGGTTCAAATTTAAATAACCAAATAACCATGTTAATGTGGTAAATGTGTTCAACCAACAAACAAATTGTTTTGGAGAACCAAACTCCATACTGAAAATATCGTATTTCCTTAAAAATTCATTGGTTGACAACAAAAATAATCCAACTATAAATCGGGGATTGCCTTTAACATTTTACTTTGGCTTGTATACTTTAGCTTTAACATTGAATAATCGGTCAAAAAAATCAACTATAACATTGAATATAATTACATTTTTATTTTACAGCTGCATTGCTAAACTATGTGCTCTCCGTATCTTATTATAAGTCATTTTTAAAAAAATATTGGTTTTATCACAAAATCACTTTACAATATTAATGCATTATGATTTTTTTTTCCTATCATACCCTTGATGATTATTATTATATCTTCTTTAAGTTAATTTAATCTCTTTTTCTCGTATCATTAATATAGGATAATCTTGTAAAATCATTCATAATTTATCTTTTCAATACAAAATTAATTACATTTTTTAATATGCGTGAAAATGTCAAAACGGTTTGGGTTAAATATGTTTTTGGTCCCTATAAATATATCAACTTTTCGTTTTAGTCCCTTTAAAATCTTCCTTCAACTTTTAGTCCCTATAAAATTTTCAATCACTACTTTTGGTCCCTATTTTGAAGTAAAATTTTGTATTTTTTAATGAAATGTGTAGAAATATTGTAAAAAAATTAGAATTTTTTAACAAAACACAAATTAAATATGAATTTTTAACCATAGACATAAAAAAATTCATATCAAATTCTTGCTTTGTTAAAAAATTCTAATTTTTTTGGGAGAGATTCTTATAATATTACGAATTTTTTAGCAAAATTTTATTTTAAAATATGAATTCTACATGTGAGTTTACTTTAAAGGAGGGACCAATAGTGAAGATGGAAATTTTTTAGGGACTAAAAGTGAAAGAAATTTTTTAGAGGGACTAAAACGAAAAGTTGACATATTTATAGGGACAAAAAACATATTTAACTTTGACAAAAACAAAATAATATTCATTCAAAATCAATAGAGTACATCATTCAATATCGTTAAAAACATAAAGGATGAATCTGCAAACAAACTCACAAGTCACAACATCCAAGAAAATAGCATACAATGACAAAATGCCTACAAATAAAATGATAAAATTAAAGTGACCGAAATACCAATGTCTCCGAACCTACAAAGTTGACGCTCAAATCATTAACGAATATCAGATTTTTCAAGAGGAACCAAATGAACACCGCAACAAGACGATAAATCAAACAATGTCGCACAAGACGACAAACAACACATCGTTGCACTTAAACGACGAAATCACGGAGAAAAAACCTAGGTTATGTGAAAATCACTTATTTATATTTAAATACAGAGAAAAAGATGAAGAGGGGTAATTTCTGATTAAAAAATGATTCAAAATCACCTCTCAATGAAAACACCGGAAGAGAGGACCTAAAGAGAGAAAACTAGTTCCGACTTGTTAATGTCATAAACAGTAACATTTCGCCGTTAAAAATGAATAGTAACAGTTTGTTAATCTTTCATCAATAGGGAAAAAGATGAAGAGGGGTAATTTTTGGTCAAAAATTTAAAAATGGTCCAAAATCATCTCTCAACAAAGACAATGGAAGAGAGAACCTAAAGAGAGAACAATAGTTCCGACTTGTTAAAGAAAATTAATGCTATAAATAGTAACGTTTCGCTGTAAAAAATGAATAGTAACGATTCGTTTATCTTTCACCAATAGAGAAAAAGATGAAGATGGGTTTTTTTTTTTTATCAAAAATTGATCCAAAGTCACCTCACGATGAAGACAATGAAAAAAGAGAATCTAAAGAGAGAAAGTTAATCTCATAAATAGTAATATTTTGACGTTAAAAAATGAATAGTAATAGTTCGTTAATCTTTCGTCAATTTTCATTATTTTATTTTATATTTCTATTGCTCTCAATTAGCTTAGTAGTTAGAAATTCATCATATTTTTTATTTATATTTTTGGTCAACCATTCTAACTTCAACCCGTATATGTATAACGTGATGCCTCTCTGATTCAGTTATGTTCACGTAAACAACAATTTATAGGCATTAGTGATATATCGTATAAAAGCATGTTATATTAATCTACGGGCATTAGTGAAAGAAACCACACAGTCACAACAAATGTTTTCACCAAGTAAAATCATGAAAAATATTGGTTCTTACACGGCTATATGCTCAACTTGTTGACTGCGCATGCGCCACAGGGTAGGTACCATTTGACTATGAATAATGTATACATACAATATTAGGGAAGTCCCAACTTGACGCCAACTGATAATAGTCCCCCACATATAGTTTTAGGGGAGTCCCAATTAAGCAGAATTACAGACGTCAACTGATAGAGTTCATTCAGGGATTTAAAAAACAGTTTCTTATTGAGAAAAAGACCGTGACAAACAGACATAGGTAGTGGACGTTACTGTTTTTCACAGTTTTTACAGTGAACAAAAATTACGACGAAATATCGTTTCAGCTATGACGAAACATCGTTACGGCCGCAAATCATATTTTCAATTGAGATAGATGAAAATCATATTTTTAGTACATATTGGATCATAAGTTACATAAGTTATCTCCTTATCTAGTTTAGAACTTCAAATCTTTCTCTAATTTAAGTTATTTAAATTACTATCATTATTTAAGAGTTGTGCAATGTTGTGATTAATTCACAACGCGACAACCACAATCCGTATCGCAACACCTGTAACAGCCAAAATCGTGAAATCCTATATGCAATCTTGACCTTGACCGCTATTTAAAACCTCTGCACAAATATGGTTTTTATTCATCCACAAAAACAGTCACACAAAAATGAATTGTCATAAAATGGAAACAACTAAAGAGCCAAACTACAATTTTCCGATTCAATTCCACAATCCTTGTCATTATTGTATGATGATGTTGAGAAAAAAAAAGAAACTTCTTCCATGGGTGAGATTTTATCATTAAAAAGAGGGATAATAATACATATGGTTAAATAAGTTTATGGTCCGTACAATACAACAGCTTTTTGTTTTAGTCTATAAAAAATAAAATTAGAAGCTTTCATTTTTTAAAATTTTCTATTTTCTTTTTAGTCTATGATAGACATAATTTTGAATGTTTTTGACATTTGGTAAATATCTAAACCTAAATTGGAAGCAATTTAAACATAAGAGTCGTAATTTTAACATTAATATGGGAGTAGGGGTATACATAAGTTGGATCAACCCAAAAATCCGGTCAAACTCATCCAATAATGAATGGGATTATGGGAGGGTAAAAACATCAGCTTTATAAAATCTCTGTTTAGGCTATATCACCTCTTGAGTTGTGTTGGCTAGGTGTTTTTTTTTTGGGGAACTCTCACTTTCCTCCTATTAAAACTCTTTTTTTGTCTATTATTGGCATGTCTTATACTAGAATAGCTTTATAATATAGATCGTTTTCGCTTATTAAAAAGTTGATTGATACAGATTTGAAGAATAGTTATCTAAGGGTAAAAGGGATATTTCGTACTATGTTTTTATTTGTGGGGTAGGAGGAGGTCTGAGGGAAATTTTTCCTCAAAATAGTCTATTCGGGGATTGATTAATTTCCAACATCTAACTAAACCCATCAAAAGAGGTCACGTCTCCTTAATCTATATTAATCAGGGTGCACTTAGCTTGTGGTCCAAAGTTAATAAACAGAAGTACTACTTTTCGTTTGGCTATAAATATCAACAACAGTTTATTTTTAAAGATCAACAGCTTATTTGCGACACATTCAATCCATTAACCGTGTCAAAGTCAAACACTCATCTCATTTTGTATGATAAAGAGTTTTTATTTTCGCAAGTAAAGATCCAATTTGGTGCTGCATAATTTTCCGCGATACAATTTAAACTGTCACAAAAATAAAATTCAAACCGGTCATTGACATCTTTATATTGAACAAAAAATTAATCCATTTGTTCTATGAGTTAAGATTAATTTGTCCTTCGTATATAAAATAGTAAGGGCTAATTTTATTTTATTTTTATCGTAGATTAAATTGGATCGTGAGAAATTTACAAAGAACTTAATTGAGTCTTCACTCCATAAAATATTGTAAGTCATTTATAATTTTAATATATAAGATAAAAATTGTAAATAATATATCATATGCAGGATTGGCGACCATCTAGCACCCTAATTTTTTAGAGGCAACAAAAATATATTTGTATAGCATGATTATAGACAGACGTTTATTTAAATGTAAATTTAAAGATGTTATCTTAGAAAAAGGTGAATTATAGATGTCTATAAATATTTTACGAATTATCACGAATAGTGTATTTTGGTTACATAACATCACCACCATTTTAAAAGGTGGATTTCTATCTGCTAGACTATTTGATTAAAAAAAACAAAAAACACTACCACCTTATTATTTTTCGTGAATTCAATAATTAAATTATTCCAACCATTTTGCCATATTGACTCGTATTTAACCGCTTTGTGAGAGAATTCAGAAACACTTTTTCGTTGCATATGTCAACACCGGTAGGGATATTGCATAATATATGCAGGGGATGCGGTTTGAATCTCGAACACTTAACTTATTCACTTTAAGGGTGAATTTCTAGCGACTAGACTACTTAAGAAAAAAAATTAGACATTTCTTAATTGTTCAATTAAAATATAAATTCTCTTTTACTATTGATCTAAGGGCCAACACATACTTAAACAAACACATACGAGAAGGGTAAAATAGTGACCCCGGTTCAAACTCAGGATTCCATATAAATATTCTCACAACTAAACCATTACTCCCTCCGGTCTCAAATATAAGAAACAAAAAAAAAAATGCACACATCTTAAGAAAGTGGATTGACCATATTTAAGTCATTATAAAAAGTGATATTTTTCTAATTTTACCCTTTTTTGGAGTAGTAAAGACATTAATGATGAAGTGGGTTTAATGAGGGTAAACTTGGAATTGTAGCATTTAATAGGTTCATTTTACTATACTTTTTCTTATATTTGAGACCACCAATTTTATTTTTTTATTTCTTACATTTGAGACCGGAGGAAGTAGGTTACATCGAGGAGGATAAATCAAACTTTATGAACTCTTCAAAGATATTTCATCATTTTCAAATTAACACAAACCTTGTAGAATAATATTATTATTATTATTAATTAAAATCTTATCTACATACCACAATCTACTATGTTTATATAGTCATATATTTTTTTTCATACAAATAAAGAATCGTACCAGGTACCAAATATTTATAAAAAAAAAAAACCTTGATTATGTTGTAGATTATATGATATACAATGTTACTTGATATAGATGATACTAACAAAGGTATCTTTGTTTTCATGGAGTTATCAAATGACCGTCTTCCAGCGAAAGACAATTTAATTCATCATGCAATTAATAATTTACATTACACTTTCTATGTGAGAGTTTGCGAAGTGGAAAAAAAATTACAACATTCATTTTTGGAATGTCCTTTCTTTAGTAGTGTGGTTAGACGTTTTGGTTTGGTTGGGTGTTAGTTTTGTATTGTCCAACAATAGCTTTTCACATGTCGTTCATTTCAATTATGTACTTACTCTATAGAGTCTATACAAGTAGCATACATTTGATCGATCTGAAAATATGAAAATATTGTAACAATTTAGTTTTTGGTCAGCATGAGTGCATGACTGTAACAAAGGTGTCTTTATTTTTTTCTTGTGAATTAAAGAAATTATATGGTAAATATTTTTTCTTGTGTATTTATTGATATGGTAAATATTTTGGCGTAGTCATGGAATAAAGCAAACGCTCAAGTTTTTTCTTTTGATTTCTATCATTTGAGTGCTAAACCTCTTCAATATATAAGTATTGATGTTCATCGACTTTTAATCAGAATTTTAATGTAGACGCTGGGAATGACAGTTGAACCCAAATCCGTTAGACATCCGCAAAAATATCAAAGTGGACAAGGTAAATACCCACATTCATGGGTTCAGACTTTAGTTCGGATAATTACCCACAAATTTGAATGAATATGGATGTGGATATGAGCACTCTAATGCTCAACCCACAACCAATCCGCACATATACAATAGTATATATAATTTAAATTTATATACCATTAGAGTTAATTAATTCTATTTTTTTTTTTACAATTAGTTAAACCTAAACCTAGACAACTGTTGTTGCTGCTTCTTCCTCACAAGCTACCGATCGACGTCTCTTCTTCTTTTGCATATCCATTTTTTGTTGTTGTCTTATTTTTATCGTTAGACAACTATGGAGGCATATGGTTCCAAATAAAAATTGTTGAATCATCTCTAAATTATTTGTTAATTGCTACATTTTTTGTTGTTGTTTTATTGTCTTTTCGTGTTGGATTAATTATTTAATTAATCAATTATGGATTGACAATAATCAATTATTATAAGTTAATGTCATAATATAAATTATGGTCTATTGTGTTAATAACTAATTAGATGATGAATATGTGTGATTGGGCTATTCTTTCTAAATGGACCGTGATGGGTTGGACCATTTAGCTAAGCCCAATGAGAGGTCACTGTCCTCAGCCGTTTAACTATTTAAACGTCTCATAGATGGTTAAGCATTCTGAACACTACTCTGAAAACCTAACGTTAAACACGGTGAGGGTAGTTATTCCTCTCATAACTTGATGGCGATCGTTCATGAACCTAAACATACAAGGTACACAATTTCTTATTCCTTCTTTGTTACTGGTGATATGCTATAAAATTGTATCTAGTGATCCATGACTAAAGTCTTAAACTTAACTTCCATCAATTGGTATCAGAGCTAAATAGATGCAGTTATGGCTATCATTTTGTTAATCGTATGAATAGATTGTTATTTTGTATGATTCATGAAATCTTGCATTGTATGACTTTCAACATAATCTCTTTATGGCATATGTTTTCAATCCAGTGAATATGGTTACTCTTAAATCGAATTCTATTCTTATTAGATAAATTTAATAGTGAATCAAAAGGCCTATTTCAAAAGTTAATTGCTGATACAATTTTATTTGCTGAAACCTATATCCTATGAACCGTATTATCCGTACATGAGAACTCAAGTATTATTTTTCCGGATTCGCAAAACCCCAATAGTCTTATTTCACTCGATTGGATTAATCATTCTCAAAATTTAATGATGGTTTATCTTAACTGATCGATTCTGAACCATTATCAAATCGAAATCTGAATCAGTCATGTTTTAGGATTTCGGGATGAACCCTAATTTATGAAATCTGTCATTAAGTCGATAATCCTGAAAATTGATATGTGCAAGCCCTTTTGTTTATGTCTCGCGATCAAAACGCCACTTGAATCATCGAATTTCGTCCACTAATGAGAGAAATCGAAACGGGTCAATCACGGGTCGTTTCGACCTGTTTTCAGGTGTCCGGGCGAAGAAGGCCCATAGCGTGTTTACACGCGCGAGTTAAAAAAAACGATCCTACACGCGCTTCTGGCGCGTGGGAAAGTGTGTATATTGCAAAATTTTCCAAATTATTTATTACTTCTTATGTTATGGTATGACTTTTGGAAATTTTGACAGCTACGAATATTTTGTATAATTTTATTTGGGGATAAACTTATAATTTTTTCTTGTTCCCAAAAATATTCTTAAGATTTGATTTATTCAATACACTTAAAATTTGAGATTTAAATTACCTTATAATTTTTTTTATATATTTGATGTAAATTAATATGATAATCATATACTCTTTTAAATCATATATTCTCTACATTTGAGTTTAAAATATTCTATGTGAAAATACTTTTTGTAGTAATAACACTTATGAAAAATATTCTTTTAAAGTGTTATGATTATGAAATTTTTTAGACTCGCTCTTATATATTCTTGCATCAAATATTCTATATAAATTACTATATTTTGGGATTTGTTGATACCCTCAACTATTTATTACGTAAAGAGTAATTTGACTATTATAGCATATATATTATTGATTTATGGGGTTTCAAAATTTTGTTAAATTTTGAAAGGATCGTATCAATTAAACTGAGAATATTTCTTTCAAAATCATATATTCTCAATATTTGAGCCTACACTATTTTGAAATTTCTCTCTTATATTAGTAACACTAACTATCTAATAAATTAAAATGTTACTATTGTGAATTTATAGAAGGCTCAATTTTATTAATTTTAATGCCAAATATATTGAATTTAATATATATTCTTTCTTTCATATTGTTTTAGCACAAAGATCCAAAATTTACTAATTGATCATTCTTTTTGCGACATATTTAAACTTAGACATTTGTCTCTGATTTTTGTCATAAATTGATTTAAAGGGTCCTAATAATATTTTGTTTTCAAAATGAGTATAGTAAGTTGTATATTATATTTTTCATTTATATTAATTGAATCTAAAATTGGCATATTTCTCTTTAATATACATTATGCTTTCTACTATACTCTCTAATCTAGACCCGTAATTTATTACTCTAAATTTTGTGACAAACACCATTAACTATCTAATAACGTGTCTTGCCGCAATTAAATATTTGGATCACATTTATGTCAAATTGTATATTTTATATAACGAATGAGGTGTGATTGCATTTTTTTTATGCTAAAATTCTAGTGATGAATTGAAATTTGTAAGTCTTTTGTTGTTCATCTGGTAAATATTATCTAAACAACTTATTAAGAATTCAAGCAATTTTAAATCATCCTTACAACCGAACACTTATATAAATCATAATAATTTACAATTAGAGTCTCATATATGTTTAGTTATAATGACTTATTCTCTATTCATGATTATTTTGAGATGACTATATTATAAGATATTTTTGTCAAGTCCTCAAAAGTTATTTGCTCCAAGTATAAGGATGAATGTCACACACTGCGAGGCAAGTAGTGATTTAATTATTTTTATTCTCTTGTGACTTATCGTATATTATTGCACATATGAAAATATTTGTCCATTCTTCCCTTTTGTTGTGCAATTATGATATCCTATATAGAAGTGAAATCTTTTTCCCAGAATATTCTAAATAGAACTCTATAATTCTTATATATATTTGTCATCTGTATTTATATTCTAATTCTAATTTATAGTGGGAGTATTGAAGAAAAAAATATTCCAAGAGTTCTACTCTGGATAAAATAGAAAAGTAATTGACACACTTGTATTCTAAATAATAACTCTTGTTATTATACTATTTTATATAAATAATTTCTAAAGTCATATTTATGATGTGCTAATTTGAAATATTGTTAAGCATGTCTTTCTATTATTTGAATTTGAATTTGAATATGACCGAAGTTAAGTAAATTAAATCCAATTGTTTATGCATGATATTATTTTATCATATTCTCTTAAGCATAAACATTATTGATTTGTATAATTGTAATCTCACCTATCGTGGATACAATTATGCAAATTTTGTTAAATAAATTAACATTATATTGGTAGCAGTCATACCCTATCAGTGTGTTGTTATTAATATAATTGTTATTATTCAATGTACCTTAATTTTTTTTTATGCTTATGTCAAATATAATTAGAGTACCCTATCAATATTTAATTTGAGACATAAGAATTGTACATTGTGATGATATAGTTCTTACTTATTCTCCTTAAGATCCTTGAATGGGATTACAATAAGTATGTTATTTTGTTAAAAGTTATGTAGAAAACTATATAGATTTTGTAATCCAATATTATTCTAATTTTAAATTAAATTTCTACTTAAATGTTGATTTTTATATATATAAATATTTTGGATTGCTACTATCCCTTTGTTATGTGAGTGACGGACATACCCTATTGGTTGACGTTACTTAACATGATCATTTTGTGATAGAGAAATAGTTGAATATTTTATTTAAAATATCTTTCAAACTTTTTAATTCAACTATCATTATTCATTCTCTATCAAGTGGGAGAATCCTTGTTATGTATTGTGTAACGTGATGGTCATACACTATGGGTATGACATTACTTAACATAGTTATTCTTTTGTGGGTAAGAAAGATACCAGTTTAACTATCATTCTCCATCAAGTGGATAACATATAATTCTTCAACAAGTAAGGAAAATTCTACATGTCAATTAACTATATCTCATAAACAAATATTGTAGAGACTTATATTGAGGATATTAATTATATTATTTTCTCATAAATTATTATACACTTCCATATTATTTTATATCATTGTAAACTCATTTTGTAAAAGCAATATATCAAAATCCCAAAATTCTTAACAACTCCATTGAGATTTTTTTTATTTAATCCATTATTCTAAATAATTATAAATGGTATATTTGGGATATTTAATTTTACTATATTTTGACATATTTTATATTATTGCTATTCTTTAATATTTATGGAAGTTTATGACTATTTTATTTCATATCCTCAATAATAATAAAGTATACGTCTTGTGCATTTCCGCTGCGTGTAACCTGATATTTTCTCAAATGTGTGGAAGTATAATTGTAGCATTTGAGTTTCGAGTGAGTTACTAAAATTGTGAATAGAGTCTTATATCTCATTTTATAATAATAGAGACTTATCTCACTCATATGATGATAAATCTTTTATATAATCATCATACTCTGTCTTATAAAGGTTACTATATTTATAAAATTCTTTGGAATTTTAATTGTGAAAAGGAGATATTGTGTTATAAAATTCTTAAGTAAAAATTTACAGCCTCCTTAATTCTAAATTCAGAATATGTGGTTAACTACAAAACTCAATTCTTGATAATATCTGCCATTGATAAATTATATATTCATGGGGTTTCATACTATCATTAAGTTACCACTTGTGTTAATAATTTGGCTATACTCATGTGCAAAATATGTGGTCGAGTTTATGAAACTCTATTGGTTAAAATTGTATAACCACTTATGTTGATAATCTTGCACTAGTAATCAGGTATCCCACTGTTGAATATTACGTTATTACAATATTTCTATATTAGTGATCCCTAATGAGAATCTCACTAAGTCTTGTTAATATATATGTGGGATCAGTGAGAGTGTGTACACAACGCTGTATACTATGAGCTTAAATGAGAAATCTCACTCTTGTTTATATATATATTTGTGAGATCAGGAGAAATGTGTACACAATATTATATACATACAATTTAAAATTCTCGTCATTGCCATATACTCTTGTGCACACTATAAAATATGGCTTAGTTTAAGAGACTTTAACTTTAGTCTCATTCTATTATATTGAGATACATATTAAAATTCTATCAATCTCAATAAGCATCATAATTGGATGCTTAAGTCAAATTTGTTGGAATATGCACAATAACTTCTTAGCATGCAAATATATATTGTGCTTCTCTTTTACCAACATTCCACATTTTATGAGGTCATAAATAAAAAGTACAATGTATAATATCAATACTCCTATCGAGTATGATATTGTATTCTTGAAGTACTTATAAACTGAGATAATCATAAATGTTCTTTCATTATTGACATTTTAGTGGCCACATTGATCCACATCTTATTTTTCTTTAAACTAAATGTCTATGTTAATTCATTTTGGAGATTCTTGAATTTCCTATTTCTTTATGGATTTTCATAGTCACGATTTTTCTAAACTTGGATTAATTGAATGTCAAAGAACATTTATCAATTTTGATTAAATGTAATTAAACTCTCTTAATAGGCTATCCCTATAAGTAATTATTATTCCTCTACCTATATGGATATATGACTTTTATAAAATGAAAACTCATCGGCAGAACCATTAATCACAAACTAGTATATATAATTATTGTAACTCATGATGATTTGATTAAGTCTACAATATTTTGGGTTAGTGGGAGTTTGTTATGGCATTTTTAAAAATGCTTGGGCCATTCTTTAATGACACATTCTTTTTAATTCAAAGTGTCACTATAAATTCATCATTTGTTAGAAAAGTGAGTCTTTGATCTGTATGATCTGTTTTCCCTATCGGATTCAATTTCTGCCGCATTAAAGCTTACTTTTTTTTGAATGATTAGTGCTTTGACCATACATATAATTTTAAAATTTTAAATTCTTTATGACAAGTGAAATTTTATATTCTTTTAGTAATTGAGTATTGTCATCCAAGTGGGAAATTGTTGAATTAATTATTTAATTAATCAATTATGGATTGACAATAATCAATTATTATAAGTTAATGTCATAATATAAATTATGGTCTATTGTGTTAATAACTAATTAGATGATGAATATGTGTGATTGAGCTATTCTTTCTAAATGGACCGTGATGGGTATGACCATTTAGCTAAGCCCAATGAGAGGTCTCTGCCCTCAGCCGCTTAACTATTTAAACGTCACCCCATTAGACGGTTAAGCATTCTGAACACCACTCTGAAAACCTAACGTTAAACGGGATGAGGGTAGTTATTCCTCTCATAACTTGATGGCGATCGTTCATGAACCTAAACATACAAGGTACACAATTTCTTATTCCTTCTTTGTTAGTGATGATATGCTATAAAATTGTATCTAGTGATCCATGGCTAACGTCTTAAACTTTTATCATTTCGTTGTTAAAGTACGGATAATGGGTGAAAGTACATACACGTAGGTGCCCATAAAACATGAGTACAAATAGTAAAGTTGTTTCCCGCAAGAGTACGAGCTCGGATACGAACATATTTTTTTTTATACTTGCGGATATGGGGACAAGTACTACAATACCTCACCCATTAGGGGCTCATTGTCATCCCCAGTAGGCACCTTGATTAATTGTTTTAATGCGTTATTTCTATCTTGTGAATTCTACATGATTGCCTATTCAGAGTATGTCTCATGTTGTGATTAGTTTTTGTTAATATATTTTATCTTTTTTTTTTAAAGTATCTCTCAACTCAACCGAATAAAACTAATTAATTTTCTTCCGTAGACTTCCATCTGCTAAACCCTTACAATCTTTTTCCGTATAACTTCGTTGTAGTTCATTTTGTTTTAGATTTTGGCCCCATTGAATTCAAAAAATAAATAAAAATATTTGAACAAAGAAAAAAAAAATGAAAATAGGATGAGTGAAGTAATAATGAAATAAAAAGAAATTGCAACTGCTTTTATCATTCTACGCTAACTGGACCAAAGGTTATATAAACCCAACATCATGAAGTTGGGCTTACACGATAGTCTATTTAACAGAGTCAATTGGGCTATCTTGCTCAGAGGAAATGGGAGAGTGCAAAAAGAGACATATAGCAGAAATATCATCAATGGCAATACCCCTTCTCTTGCGTTTCCATGCATGCACTGCACATTCCACCAAACGTTTAGCTGATTTTGCTTTGTCTGGTGTTGAAGATACAATGTCTACTGCTTCTTGATTGGAGATCACATCCCAAACCTGCATCACAAAACAAACCACAAGTACTTAATGTAACTCCACATTTCAGCAATACATTTAAGAGTTAATTATGTTTTTAGTTTGGTTCAACCAGTTGGATTAGGAACCGGTCAATTCGGCAGTTGGTTTGGTTTTAATTGTACCAGAGTTTTTAATTATAAATTTTGGAATACCAGAGTTTCATTTCTATAAGAGATTAAATTTAACTAGTAAGATGTTGCAATCAATTTGAATCATAGTAACTAATCTATAGGACAAGATACTTACCCCATCAGTGGCAAGCACAACAAACTGGTCTTTACTACTTATATTCCTCTGAGTAACCTCGGGCACTGAAATAAGACCATAATCTTTAATACAATAATCTCCAAAAGCCCTTGACATGGCAAGTCCAGGAGACTCTACATCTGGTAACCAGACCCTATGCACTCCTGGTTCATCATGTAAACAGAACACACGTCCTTGACACTGAATTATTCTCTCTTCCTCTTCTGCAATTATGCAATTATAATACAGTGAGAAGCCAATAAATTTATATAATTATAGATGAAAAAGAATGAAATAAATAGTAGTACTAACGAGGTAAATTTGGCTTGAAATCAACTGTTAATTGTACTGCTACCAAACTTCCATCATCGTCTGATGTTGTAGCTAATACTGCACGAGAGTCACCAACATTTGCTATGAATACCGTTTCCCCCTGCAAACCATTATAAAATAAATTAACTAAGATAAAGTTTCAAAGCAAGAACTTCACTGATATATTGCTTGGTCTATTTACAATTATTGTTGTGTCGCGAATTTTCATATTATAGAAAATTGTGGTCAAATATGGTTCTGGATTCCCTGTCGTCAATTTGTTCATATTACAAGTTTGGTAAATGTAGGTCTTATCATATGAGTCGTATGAACAAGATCAATGATTGAGATTGTTAAAAAACATAAATGCGTGACTGCATGGAATCCAATTCCGTCAAATAGGACAGATGTCATTGTTATCACAGCACTTATTTCAAAGGCATCAAAAACCCTAACATCGCAACTATATTGTTATTTAAATATCTGCTAACTAGTATATATACGGCACTTAGTTTTTAATGAATTTCTCCCTACAGGTTCTCAAAAGTTGTTTCTATGTATTTACCTGTCTAACAATTGAGAGGGCAGTTGTTCCACTGTAAAACGAGTCAAACTTTCGACAATGTTCAAGTTCTTGATCAATGGAAGCACAAGTCTTCAAGAAAGAGTGCTTCCATATATTGAATCTTTGTTGCTTGTTGTCTGCAGCTGTCTTAACATGATCAATATCCTTTACATGATCATCAAGTGATGATGATTGTGCAGCAAGTGTCTCTTGCCAATTGCATAGCAAAGACCTTGGCATTGATTCTCTTACTCTTTTGGCCACAAAGTGACCCCATGGCCCATGTCCGTCAAATATACCGCAAAATATCATGTCCTCTTGGCATCCAAATTCCTATAATTTAATCATCAATAGACAGGACCACAATGATGCAGATGGTTAACCACCAAAATTGAATTTTATATCAAAGACAAATAAAATGGTTGATTATAAATAGGACCAAAAATGTAACAAGTACATGTTTTGTTTGTATACACGTTGGGTTTGACAGAATCACGGTCCTGAAATAAGCTCTTAAAACAATAACAAAAAAAGCTTTTTGAATATATAGTATTTAATTTTTGTGCATACCTCCCACACTATGCAGCAATCTTGATTGGTTCCTTTCTGACCTCTTTTGGAGAAAACTGAGGCAAAGTTGTTTGAACCATCAACATTAATAGTGCCAGAGCTACACAAAATCAAGTCATTTTTCTTAGCTTCTTTTGCCATTGCTTCAACAGCTTCTCTCCTTTCACATCTCACAGAATTTCTTCCTTTCTTTAGTGAAAATGATCTTGCCAACCCATTGAACATAGAGGATAAATGCCCCATCAAATCCTCAACTTTGTGATATACTTTCCTCTTAATGTGTCTATGCTATATTGTCTTAATCTGTGCATATTGAAAATAGATTAAGGTTAGTACAAACTTATATAGAAGAAAAAGGAGCAGGTAAGAAATTCTTCAATAGCACATAGAAAGGAACCATATTAATAAATTTTATTCGTGTCTTTCTTATGAATTAATTATGACATGTTAAGCAAGTTGAGAATGCCGTGACTTAACATGAAGACAATTTCTGACTCACAAGACTCAGAATCTCAGAATTTAATAATTAGAAATCTTAACATGAAAAATTGAAAACTGAGGAGAATTTCAGGAATTCACTGTGTAGAGGAATGAATATTAAAATTGAATATACTATATGCAAATGGATCAAACTGAATATGGATATAGAAATCAGAGAAGGCTGGTGAAAAAAACAGTAGCTATGCGTGGCCATTACTGAACTACTGTGTTATGCAATAAAGCACTAATTGTTTAAATCAACTTGAGAGAAAAAGAAAAAAATTAACAGTTTAAGCTTTCTTATCTTAATAGTATATATTAGGTTCCATAAGAGGATTCCATTCCACCACACAAAATGAAACGGTGTATTTGTTTCTGAATTGGAATATAAAATAAATAAAATATTGATTTATTTCTGCTTTGTTTTCTCCTATGATTCAGTATCATGAAAAAGAGAAACTTATTGTTTATTGCATATGAGAGCCTGAGAAAATAAAAAAAATCATGTTTCTTATCCTTAAAAAAAAGTTACATAATTGACTTCAATTCTACACAAACTAACATAATGATGAAAGAAGAAAAAACAGTTCAATTCCTCTTAAATTCATTAAAGTTAGAGCAGAACACAAACATCTAAAGAACAAAAAAAGTAAAAAAGAAAACATGTTTGTTACAAACTCCAGATAAAAATAGGAAAAATACCATTTTCTTATTTTTGATGTTTTTTCAAAAGAAGAAAAATAAAGAATGGATAAGCAATTAAGAGACCTTAGAGAAGGTGAATCTGAGAGAGTGGATGAACAGGAATGTATGTCGACAAGGTGAGCTGAGAATTCGAGAAAGAAAAGGTGTAAAAGGATTATTAGAATCCATTTATGAAGACTTTATTTTTGTCTGGTTTCTACTATTTTCTTCCTGTTTGATCCTATTTATCTATGGCCTACGGAGAAGGAAACAAAGACATAATTGTTTCTAATTTTCTTTATTTGGATCTTATAATAATTACAAGCAAACAATATATACCAGCTCACTTCAATAAAAAATATAAATATCTTCCATAACGATCTCTATCAAATCTCTTTCAGCTACATCTTGTCGTAGTCAAGTTTCTAGGCTCAAAAATGGTTACGTGGCCTTCTTTTGTTTTTACTAAAACAGGAAACTAACACTGTTAAAAATGTCGATCTTACCTTACAAGTTATTATTATGTATAAAAGGAAAGTTAAAAATAAAATGTTTCCCTATTTTCTTAAATTTTGCCCAAAACATACAATGAATATGCCTAGTTGAACTGTTAACCACAATAGTTAGTGGAATTGTTCCTATTTATGTTATATTTATGTTATGTTTGCTGCTTTTTTTTTAGCTTATATTCACGACTCGTTGTGGACTTTTACCGTGAAACTAAACATATATCTAATATTTGATTGAAACTACGGTAGGGTTGCCATTTCTTACAACCAAAGCACGTTGGAAATGATTGCGATTACAAGTTTCAACACTCTTATCATGTGTTTAGTTTAGTGTTAAAGCTCACAATCAACAATGTTTATATGATGATTCCATGGAAGTTACAAAACTATACTTCTTAAAGATAAAAAAAATTGTATTAATTTTGTACAAAATTTAGTGTGCATGTTTTTTTTTTACCTTAATACGTATATGTAGGGAACTTTTGAGCTAGCATGTGCTTTTTTCCCCACCTATAGGAAGTTAGGCAATTCGCGTTTTTTTAGAATAAAACTCCAAACTTCTTTCAAAAAAATAATAGAATTGCAGAGTAACATTTCTTCATTTAAATACGGCTCGAATATATGGCTACCGAATAACAGGAACCTTTTTTCTCTTTTTCTCTCAAAAAAAAAAAAAACAGGAACTTTTTTTTTTTTTGTGCAAATTTGACCATTTTTGTAACGTTGTATATATATTATTGGCACTTGCTCAACCTACATATCCTCTGATGATTCGGACATTATTGTGTCTAATGAGTCAAAATCTTTTTAAAAACTCTTAAAAAAAAAATCTTTTACGAAAAGATCAAACAGGAAAATGAAGCACATTTCCTCGCAATTATTATAGGTGTATAATTGCTACCAATCAAATAACAAATAGGAGGGCGTTTCGTTTTATATAAAGAAAATACGATAATTCTTATAATATCAATGATTAACATAAGATTATAAGGAACGATCCCTAAAGAAATAACATTATAGGAACGAAATATGATGATTCTCCTATAGCTCCATATTTTCATTTAAAAAAAAACTCCATATACATAATATAAATTCTTCTTTTTAATTTTTTATTCTAGATTTCCCTAATAAAAATAGTTTTTAAGATAAATCATAGTTAATATGCATAACTTTCATCTTTCAAAACATATGCATAACTTACTTAAATAAACAATTTATCTGTACGTTCCTGTATGGTCATTTTTTGTTGTCGATAAATAAAATACACTATAAGCACCATTAATTAGAAGAAAGAAAAAAACATAAGAAGAATATGTCGACGATGATTAAATAAAAACTTATATATAACCAGAGTATGTCGGCGATAACTTAATCAATTAAGTTTGCTGAATTTTTCCTACTCGTCGTTGGATGGCCTTTTAGATGGACCAATACCGCCCAAAACTTTTATTTACGATTATCTTCTTATTAATTAACAAAAATCAACTTATAAAATACTTCAGTATATACATAAAAAGTAGTAGGTAGAAAGAATAAAAAAAAAAAGTCTACGTAGTTTCGAAAGAAAAAAAGAAGAAGATGTCAATGTAATAAAAAATATTAATATCTACGAAACCAATTCATCATTGGAGAATGGAATAAATGAGTTCAAATTACTTGCAAAAGGAATAATTTTATTAGTTTGAGTCGTATTCATGATTGCAGAGGCAATAGATAAATGTTTATAATAACAAGGCAATAGAAAAATCTTCTTCAACGTATATATAGTGTAGGGTACATGTTTTTCCCTAAATATAATCCAAAAAAAAAAAATGGAGACGCATTATGGGTTATAGCTTTTGATGCTAGGCTGTATAATCCTCATATGTGTTCTCTAATATGGGATTAGATTAGTTTTTTTTTTGTTGTTGTGAGAACATGTATAACAACCGTAGAAACTAATATTTTGAGTGGGGTAAGACTAAACCATATATTATAACTGTAGAAACTAATATTTTGAGTAGGATAAGACTATAATGAGTAACAAAACTTTCCCTCGTAAGTTGGATTTAAATTAGGATATTTGGTTAAGTTGAGAGAGATTCCTTACCATCTCAATCAAACATTTTTAGGTTAGATTGGTTTTGAAAATAATGGTTTATATATATAATTCAAAATTTGATGTGATTTGAAATTAAAAAGAAATGATAAAATGAATTAAATTGTAGTACATAAATAATTCATAAGAGAGAGGATTGTATATTACAACATATACATTTTTTCTTGAACTGTGGATCAAGAGATATCAATATTTATTCATCTTAAAATGAATTAAAGTATAATACATAAATAATTCTTAAGGGTGTGGATTATATATTAACACAACAAGAGAGTGGAATGTAATACAAGGAAGATGCATGTATATTATAACATAATAGGAGAATACAGTGTAGTTTAAGCTTCTCTTAAATGGGGAGGATGTAGTTTACTCTTTAAATTTTTTTAACATTATATGTTTGATTTTCAATTTTTAAACTAGGGTGTCGTACGACTCAAATAATAAATGGCTACAGAGATATTCGTTATATTAGATGTGGATTCGAATTGAAATATTTTTAAATTCAAATGATAAAAAAACTAGTAAAATATTTGATATGTTAGAACCCACGTATAAACCAACAACTTTTAAAATGAAATGGTAAATATTATTAAAGACATTACTAAAGCACGATTTCGAACTCACACTTTTAGAGAAATGATATTCGTACAACCATTTTATTACAACTTTTTGATACTCACACTATATTCTTATTCTCTTTCTTCATTTTTTTCTCTCTATTGTTTTGGACCAATGAGAAGATCAAAATTGTCACAGATGGTTATGCATATATCACTTTATGTGTTAATTTTGTCTCTAAATTCTTTGAAAGGGGGGGGGAAGTAATATATAGATGTCGTTGGACAACTAGTAAATCTATATCCGCCCACGGATTAGGCACTTGATCTGAAAAGGGGAAGTTGATAACTAAGCTTTTACAAAAGGCAAACCAAGACAACAACAAAAGTTAGCATCCTTTCCTTATTAAATTAATATTGAAAACTACCCTTTGCTTCAAATCGTAAATCCAAATCCAACTCTTTTCCTTAGGTGAAACAAAAATCAGCCAGGAGCTCTGTATGTGCTTTTTTTTTTTTTTTTTTAACGTTAAAGACAATTTTATTAACGAGGAGCTCTGTATCTGCTCTGCATCTACTCAATGATGCGTTGGATTTGACCCTCAATGATTCAATCCAGCAATTTATTGACAAGTTACATTTATCTGGTTAATGAGGTTTCAATCAAGTTTACAAAAGATTACAGTTTGAATTATACCGTAGATATACAAATTTTTTTTATGATGCTCTCTCTAGTTTTATATATATATATATATATAATTAGATCAACAAAAATTGATTTATTTAAACTAAATTTAAACTAAAATATATCAATTAGAGTAGCTACTATATCAATGCTCTTCTATACATATGCTTTCATCGGATCGGGTGAGCTCTGAGACCTAGTTCACTTGAACGTTTATTTAGATTGGTGTTTTATCGCCCGTATTCACTTATGAGAGCCTTCCTACCAAAAAACTAGAAGATGGTATTTATAGCTTTTAAGTAAATGTGGTTGATTTGTCTTTGTTGTGGTTTTAATTTATTTATCATTCATCTAAACAATAATGTATTTTCTCATGTAACACGAGCATCCGTTAAAATTTCCACCGTCAATTTGAAAAGAAAGAGAAAGAAAAGTTGGTAAAAAATGAGTTTTAACAGTATAAAGAAAATTGAGAAAATTCATTATCCATCAAACACATACTTACCAAAAGGCTTAATTACACTTCTGGTCTTCGTGTTTTGACTTACTCACGAAAATGGTCCTGCCTCTTTGAATCAGAACAAAATTGTCCTTCAAGTATCATTTTTGTTGCAGTTTTAGTCATACCCCCCATTTTATCCTCCAAAAACGCTGATGTGTCAGAATTTTAACCGACGTGGCCAATAAAACACCTATGTGGCAATGCATATGTGGATAAAACAGGTTTTTTGAATTTCAAAATACAATTTAATAATTTCAAATATTGAAACAAAAAACAATTAAAAGAAATGGGAAATTTAATTTGAAATAAAATACATGAACCCTAATACCCAAATTGGATTTCAATCCATTCAGTTTCTCATATTCTTCCTCAAATTGGGTTTCAATACATGAACAATTAAGCCTAAATTTTAACCTTAAAAACTAAAGGTTAGCGTGATAGTGCCCCAACATCATCCTCTTCCTCTCTTCTTCTTCTCCAACCTTGCCTTATTCAAATTCACGGCTTCTCAAATTCCCAACTAGCAACTTTAATTAAAACCTACTCTAATCTTCTCTATTACGATCTCAACGAATTCTCAATTTCAACTATGTTTAATTTCTTCCTTTTAGGTTTCGTTGTGGCGGAGACAGCGAGAGAAGGTAACATTGTTGGGTTGCGAACACAGAAACAAAACAGACTTTTTTTTCAGTCACGGTCATCGTCGTCAACTTCGAATGCGGAGATTTGCAAATGTTGAAGGTTGAGGAAGAACATTCTAGATCCGGTTTGAGAAGATCTTGAAAAAATCTTTAACCCAAATTTATGAGTTTTATTTGATTCTTCGAATTTGGATTTTGAGAGTTTTAGGGTTTGAAGGTTGGTGATGGAGGTGAATCTGAGTTTAGGTTAAGAATTGATGAAGAATTTAAGGAGAGTGCAGTGATGGAGAGGTAATTGGGTATGAATTGGTATGCAGTTTGTATTCTAACTATCTAGAAAAACAAAACAAGAGGTAGTAGCAGCACCTCGACCCTTCCTCTACTTCTTCAACAACATGAGTGTGTGTGTTAGATTCATTTTTCTGGGTGTGATTTTGAGGAAGATGAATGTGTGTGTGAGAGATTGTAGATTCAGTAAATGAATGAATGAATTTGTAGATGAAGATGAATGTTGTTTGAACATTTAATTAAGAAATTTTTAATTGTTTTTTGTTTTAATATTTGAAATTATTAAATTATATTTTGAAATTCAAAATACCTGTTTTAATGACATGTAAATGACATTTTTTAAATTGGCAATGCCACATAGCCAAAATTCTGCCACCTGTGCGTTTTTGGAGGATAAAATGGGGGTAGGACTAAATTGCAACAAAAATGATAATTGAAGGACAATTTTGTTCTATTTTAAAGAGGCATAACCATTTTTGTGAATAGGTCAAAACACGAAAACTAAAATGTAATTAAGCCTTGCTAAAAACAAAACAAATCCAGCAATATGCATTTACTCACGTGTTCCGTCTTGAATTTACTTTTGCTTTTAGGCTGGATTGCACATATCAGGGTACCTTTTTTCTGAAATTTTTTCCTAACCTAGCTAATTACTAGTACTAGACATGGTTTGGTTACCGTTATTTTCCTCGTGCAATATCACCAATATCAAAGTTCCATGACTCCTTGTGGTTAGAGGTGTCAATAGAACCCCAAATTATAAAACCCATTTAAAAAAGTCCTCATCAAGTCTACTAAATGAAAGGCCTCTAATTGAACAAAATTATATGGGGCCAAACCCACTATAAAATCTATTTATTTGTGGGCCTAAAAGAGCTCCATATTAATTATTTCAAAACAAAATTTGGTAAAAAATAAGTTTCTTTTTTAACTAAAAAAAAGTTTTTTCGGTAAAAAAAAGTTTTTTTTAGGTAAAAAAAAGTTTTTCGGTAAATTATTTTTTTGGGTAAAAAAAATGTTAATAGAAATTTTGGAGTTGAGAGTCTTTTAATTTTTTTATTTGTGGGCTTGCATAAATATGATCCTTTTAATCTTATGAATTTTCAAACCCTAGGCTGGAGCCAAAACTTCAATATGGGACCTCTACTTGTGGTTTACCCTCTTTACCTTCTATTATTAGCGTGTGTTTTATTAGGTAAGAAAAAAATGACAAACCAGGAATTCCAAATAGAAACATATTTAAATTAATACAACAACAACAAAACAACGAGACAATGTATAATGTAGGGCAGGTCTGAGTATGTGAATCCTAGGCAGCAACATAATATAAATTAAGCATCTTAAGCAGGAATTTTCAAGTAGTATGAATTTGCAATTTATAGTTTGTTTTCTTTTTAAAGAGAATTTGCAATTCATAGTTAGTTAGCACCTAATAATAGAAGTGACCCCACTAACTCATTTATTGGATTGGACCGAATAATATGTGGTGGTGCTAGATACGTAGTTGTTTTTAATATTACCCCCTCAAAAAGGGTTAAGTGACCAGTAATGGGGCCACATGTGTTAATGTTGTAGAAAGTTCAGTGACTCAGTGGCGGTTTGATCAGAGGTCTCATCGATCATGGTCCACCTCTCTCACCTACACCAATAGTATGCCATTTACGAGTAGCTGAAGTAACAAGAGTAATAAACGTCCCACTTCTGGATCGTGCAACTTAGGCAGTACGGTGTATATCATTGAATTGGTTATATCATAACAATTTGAAACATATATTTTTAATTCTTAAAATCTAATCAATTATGGAAGCAATATTCGGAATGGTCGTAATCAATATTTTTTTTCTGTTTATTTTTTTTGGATAAGTCAGGAGAGAGGACCTACATCAAGAGGAAGTACTGACATCTCAACTAAGTTGGCACCCTGGAGAACCTCTATTCTATGCCGACAAACTCAAAATATTATTGGTGGTGGGGGAATATGTACAAGATAGAGGACTAGGTCAAGACCCTCGAAACAAGAAAGAAAGTTAACACAGAGAATTAAGAAAAATAACAGCAAACTAATGAAATCTGTAATTAGGCAGACCACATTTGTCCCTAAAGAAATTAACACTCAAAGTTGGGGGCAAAGCAGTTAACCAGACAAAACCTTGAACGACGTGACCCATGGCAACCAATTTGTCAGCACAACAATTGCATTCTCTCTAATATAGAAAAAAATCATCAGGGAGTTGGAGAAGGTCCCCTGGAGCGGGTACTATATGGCGACTTCCCATCGAGAAGTTCCTTTCTCATAATTTATTTGTGCTTCTTTGACATAACTGCGGTGAAGGGAGGATCTTTTGCTGCTTTTTTATCATACTGTTTAATTTGTTGCCAAAGATCCAAATCATGTTGAAGTCTAGAATTAAAATGTTAGACGGGAAGATCAACTTGGAAAGTTATGGAACTGTCAATCAAACTCTCGTCAATTGTGGCAATCACAATAGGTTCTGAATTTGTCAAAGGTTGCTGGATAGAGGCGGAAGCTGCAGCAACGGTTGTATCTGCAGGTGAAGCTTGATGCGCAGATCCCTAACCTACTGCCAAATCATCTATGGTATCCGCCAGTGCAGTAATAGCAGGTTCATCAGTGCTTTGATGGGTCGAGGGAATCACTTGGACCAAGGAATCAAAAGTCTCTTCATGCATGTCAATGTGCTCAACATTGTAAACAGGTGGAGAAGAATGAACAGGTCCCTTTGAGACCTCAATGTCCAACCTCTCCTCTTCAAAAATATGCACGTCATCGTGCTCTTCATCTGTCATCGTGCTAAGAGTGTTTATTCAGAAAACTATTACGGATATGATACATATATACGGGGCCGTTCTTTGTTAAGCGCAAAGAGCTCTACGGAGCTGAGCCTCCAATTTATAGGAGTCTCAATTATTTGTAGGAGTATGAGTATAATTATTGGGATGTAACAAGATATTTTCTTTTGTTATGTAGGTCCAAACCAAACACTTATTATTTGACAAAAATAAAGAGTGAATAGAGTTAGGCCAAACCGGCACATCTCTGAACAATTTTTTTTTAACAAAACAAATTAAAATCAAAATAATGCTTATTGTAAATTTGTAATTGTTTAAATGATCATTAATTATTTTTATTAGGGGTCATTTTTAATATTAAAGCCGAGCCTTCAATTTTATTGAAACAGCCATGTATATACTTATGCGAGCTAACGAATTTTCTTTTTTTGATAGAGTAACTTAACCATTTTTTTTGTAGAAAGCAATATAGCTTACGATTTATTCTAATAAATTGTCTCTATTCTAATTTTTATTTTATTTTTTATTATGATTGGGTACTAGAACTGTCAAAATGGGACCGAAAAAATGGGCCGACCATTAGCCCATATTTTAGGCCAGGTCGGGTCTCAAAAAATTAGTCCAAAATACACTCGGACTTTTTTGACATGAGCCCATTTGGCCCATATAAATATGGGGTCGGGGCTTGCTCATTGTGCTTCGGTCTGACCCATTATTAATATTTTCATTTGAGTTTTGTTAAAAAAACACTATATTTTTTTAAAAAAATTATCAACTAATTTAAAATTTATTAATAAAAAATATTTAAATAAATAAACTTAATAAAAATGAATGAATTAACTCAAAGTTTTAAAGTTTATAAATTATTAATTTGATTCAATTGAAGGGATAATCTAAGTTTAATTAATATTCAATATTAATGTAAAAATTATTTACATTTTATGTTCATCCAATCATATTTTAGCAAAAAGATGGTTGTAAGAAACTAATGTATAAAAAATAAATAAAAAAGAATGAATAAATTTTAAAAAAAAAATCTAAAACAGGTCATGTCAGGCTGGCCCCACACGGACCCAGCTGGACTCTAAAATATGTAGTCCAATTATAAATGGGTTGGACCAATCTGACCTATTTATATTGTCGGACCTCTCGAACCAGATCGGACCGGCGGGACGGCCCATTTGTGACACCTAGTGTGTTCACATATAGTATTATATTTTTCCAGTGTTCACACATATACGCATAGGGACATCATCCACATATGCACGGGCAGATATGGTGAATCTGGTCAAGACCTTCCCTGTCGGTAAGAGTGTTCGGATCTCTATGCACGGGATTTGAAAGAAACAAAAAGATTTTTTTACAATGCCATTAATATTTATTTTGTTTAAAAAGGTTAGTTTTTACAACCAAAAAATCGCAAGACTCTAAATAACGTCAATTTTGTGGTTGAGGGGTGTAACAGTCATGGGTCATAAATCAGTAATTAGATAAGCTATCCAATGCCAATCACCCTGTAGTTTCAGCTCGAGTGATCAGCACGAAAGTTTCTTCTTATAGTTTTAATCATAAGTTTCTAATTGAGTGCAATGTTTGGATTGCCGAAGACATTGACAAAAATTACACTTTGGAGGTTCACAAAATTATATAATGCTGCCGAAATTTTACAAATTTCACTAATAATCCAAACACACATTGAATTCTAAATACAATTTCTCAACTCTTACAAAAAAAAAGAGTCAAACCAGATAAAACCATGCAAGAAGAAAAACTCTTTCAAGTTTTAATGCTCTTTTCTTTGTCACTTATATCAAGAGTGTAGCGGGAAGATATACAACATGAAATTGTGAGAACCATTGGTATGGCAGTGCATAACAATCGAAATGCATGCTGTTCCACTTTTTTCCCATTGGTATGGCAGGTGACTGTGACATCTTAATTATGGCCATACAGTTTTTTTTTTTCTTTCAAGGAGCAAATTGCAGCTATGTAATGAGACTAATGTCAAAAGTTGATGTTTTAATTTCCTTTGTTAGCTACTTTTCCTTAACAAAAAATGTCCGTTTTGTCGTCATTTACTTGGTTCAGTGGATGCAATACCCCCATTATATATGTCCAATACCTTGCTCAAAATTTCCGATGAATTATATAACCCAATAAGAACCATACAAAAGATTCTTGGAGCATTAATTAACACTAACTTGTGGAAAGGAGGGCTCTACATAATTTGACTAGGATATTGACTTTAGTTTTATGTTTAGAGGAGTGGAGTATTTATTAAGATCCATTAGTACACTAATGATATATGTACACTTTGTCAAGAGCGTGCTTAATGAAGATCAAAATCAAATAAGTATGAGTATATGGAGTCATATGTGGGTCATGAAAACCAACAAATATCCCATCATTACAATCTAGAAATGCATCACCATCGATGATTCATTGCGTGTCAACAAAAATGATATTTCTGAATGAGTGGTGGACAATGTGAGAATTTTAGTAGTTGCACTGTACCTTTTTTCACTGCAGCTACCACATAAATCACGGGACGGACCTACCAAGTCAATAATAGGCTCCGATAATACTCCCAAACAAATGGAAATATGCTATTATGTGGACATCATATCATAGCATCCAAATTCTAAAAAGATTTTGAAAAAATGTGATGAACCACCATAGAGAAAGAGACCGCTAAAGCATATTAAAATTCATTACATTGCACAATCAGGGTGACCTTAAGTTTGTCGCAGAGCCTCACACTTACCGCTAAATGTCCCCGTGAAGCATGCACAGCTTAATCCAACTCAAATAAAAGTCACTATTTGATGTCATCATGTCCTATTTGTAGCCAAAAGAAAGAATATAATAAAATGAAATATGTCACCATGAAGGTTGTAACTTGTAAATATTCTGTTTACATGACAAACACTAGAGTTTGAGTGCAATATCACGCCCTTGTCCAAGAAGCATATAAATATGCTTATGCTTTCGGTGTCTCAATGTGACAACATACTTCTATGAAAATATTAAGGGAGCAACCTTCTATCTTTTTATATTATGAGAAAAATATAATCCTACAAAGTTAACTTGCTGAATTATTCAAATGATTGGCTTGAAACTGTTTCAAAAGCAGCAAGGACTGATGATAAAGATTGAGATCAATCCCGTCGACATTTCTACCAACACGTGCCTGCAAAACTCCCTGACAAAAAACAAAGAACAGTGTGCTCAATTATCGTCTTATTCGCATTAATCACGCCATTATGCATGCACCGGATGTGGGTGAATGTGTATTTATAAAGTATATCATGGATCTAAGTGAGTTTGCAAGAGAAAATTGGGTAGGCTAAGGCTTTAACCAAACCTTGACAAGCACGTACCTCATTATCAGTTCGGATAAGAAGCTCACCAATGAATTGGTAGACAGATCCAACTTGAAACTTGCGGTCCTTCAGATGCTCAGTGCTAACTTTTAGAGTGTCATTACCATCGATGACTGTTGCTAGGCCTGTCTCTAAAGAGTATTCGTGTAACCTGTGGGACGCATGACACAAGTTATTCCATGATACTTCACAATCATAATTCGCAACAACATCAAAAGATACATAACAAAGCAGTATTGTCTTCTAAATGCAATCATACAGTGGCGTGTTCCAATCTAATGGAAATAGATAATTAGATATAGAGTTGTGTTATTTTGACCCAAAATTTAACACAAATGTCGACAACAAATGTGATAGTTAACACAGTTCAAAAGTATGGTTGATTGCATTCATTGGATGGTTAATGAAGATAACAAGGTATTGCAACTCATCAACCATTCACTGAACACGGTTGACTTAACTCTGTTCATTTAACCATGATTTTGAACATCATTAACCACATTTTTTAGGTGTTCAAATATACATAATATTCATTATAACCATTGAAATTGTGTTCAAATATACATGCTATCTTTTCTTTCTTTTTTTACAAAAATATACATGATATCTATTAGCCACAATCTGTGTTAAAATAAACACCTAAAAAAATGTGGTTAGTGACATTCAATATTGTGATTAATTGTGTTTTGTGCATGATTAAAGAGATACCTTGATATATTCATTAACCATTTAATAAACATAACTAACCATGTATTTGAATTGTGTTAACCATCTAAATTGTTGTTGAATCTGGATGTAAAATTTGTGCGTCAAAATACCATTTCTCTTATATATAACTTTCAAAAATCACTTGGGTTGGCCCAATGGTGTTGACTTGGGACCTTGGAGTGTGCTCCTCTCAAGGTCTTCGGTTTGATTCTCCCCATTCCCAATTTTGGTAGGTTAGTTTGGCTTGTTCGAAAAAACATTCAGAAATCACTAGAATTTGCATGAACCGTTTCAATCACCAGTATCAATTACCAATAAATGTCTTCTACTGTTAAATATCCTCAGCCTCCTAGTTTTATCAAATTCAGTTTGGGTCTCCCATTGTTTCAGTTGAAGATATTTCTCAAATTGATGCAGTTCCCCAGGTGTTCTATTCAAACCAAATCAGCAATATATAGTGTCACATGCAGTTTAGTTCGTAAAGAAAGACTAAAATTTGGCTAAAGTCAACAAGCAAACTAACAAGCGATCTTAAATGAATCCATTTAAAATCTACAGGGGCAATGTTATAGTAATATGAACTAGAAGGACCAAAACTGAAGTTTGGTGATTCTATAAAAGTCAGAAATGTAACCAGAACTATCTTTAGTGCTATGTAGCCACGGAGAGTTAGAATTCTCAGGTTGATCCATCAATACCATCCATGAATGGAAAGATCACATGATGCACTTTCACACAATAGTTAGTGTAATACATAAAATAAACCCAATGACAGAACTTGTAGTGAAATACAATAAAGACCTTGTGTTCAGGTTTGATAGCTGAAAACTAATACAGGTGTTACTTAATGAGCTAAATAAAACCTCCTGCAAGGTCCGGGTAATAACTGGAATGCTTTTTATGGTAGATTGTAGATGTGTCAAATAATATTCCTTAGAATTAAAACAGACTAAATGAAAATAAAAGGAGACCTACATTCCATCAAAATGAATTAGCAAGAAAACATTGTTATCTTCCTGTAGAGAACAAATATTTTTGGGAAATGAGTCCATGTATTGATATCTTTAGTAACTTTGGAACCTCTAAGATTGAGGGGTTTATTGATCTGAAATATACAAAGTATGCCAACTTTCTCCTAGCTAGTGAAAATCTATACTTGTTTACCATTTGTCAAAATTCCTATCTGCATGACTGACACTACATCATATTCAAACTGCCGTAAATATCACATTTGTTCCCGCAGTTCCACTACAAATCCATGACAAAACCAAAAGCCAATCGGTTACCCCACCAGACACATAATAACTACTACTGGTATCCACAAAACCTTTGTTACTAGAAGTTCTCCGAAGCCTAAGCTTATTTGAGTTTATTTACTGACATAAGTTTTGTGAGACTGTTTGGGAGAACTTATGAAAACAGCTTATCTAGCTTTTTTCGGCCTATTTTCATAATTTCTCCAATATAGCTTATAAAAACAGCTTATAGCATATACAAAAACAATTTAACTTTATTTTATCTTTTTCTACATAAATTGAGTATGCAAGCTTATGCATAAGTGCTTATCATGATAAACGCTTGTGCTATAAGCTACAAATAAACTGTTTATCCAAACAGGCTCTATATGCATAACAAGACCTGAGGATGGGATTACCTAAATACCTCAAGCATTCAAAATCACACTCATTCATCATCATCAGCAACAAAACCCAAGTGCAGAACATAATTTCAAACATTTTAATGTTACTATAAGGGTGAAACTTCCAAACAAAAGAAAAAGTCACAAACACATAAAGATTAGAATAGGAGCACTCACTTTCCAATTATTCTGACTGATGTTCCTTGCTTGAAAAGAGGAGACGAAGGGCGCATATCTTGTAAAGAAACTAATGCACCGGATTTTGCTTCGAATGATGCCATCAGGCTTCACTTGCTGCTAAAAAAATTCAAATTCCAGCCTGCAATTCGGGAAAATATAATTAATATTCAAACATTATAAAATATCTTATTATATCTTTTATACTAATCTAACAATAACATATGCAATGACATTTCACAATGCTCGAATTCATGTTAATGCTCAATTGTTATGCTACTCAAACTCTTGGAGCACACCATACGAGTACGAATGTATGGTAATTGTCCATACTCCGTAGTTTCAACAATCTGCCAGCCAATTATTTAGGGTTTGTTTGGATTGGCTTATTTGAACTTATCTACTAACAGAAACAATTTTGAGTGTTTGAAAGAGTTTATGGAAACAACTCATGACATGTCTATAAGTTGTTTTCAGCTTATTTCTATAAGCCCTCCAGAATAGCTTATAAAAACAGTTTATAGCCTACATTTGACTTTATTTTATTTTTTGTTATAGAAATAACATATGCATAAGTAACGTGAGACGTAAGGTGGTTTGGGGTGCCTAACATTGAAAAAGAAACGTATGCATAAGCACTTATATGAAAAGCGCTTGTGCTATAAGCAATTAATTAAGTTGTTTATCCAAAAAGGCCGTATTCTCCATGTAATACACATATACATTTCTGTTATATAATTGCAATTCTGCATTAATCAAATAAATATAGCCAAAAGTAAAATAAATCACTACTAGATAATCAAAGTGAAAAAACGGGGAAAATAGATAGTGTTGTTGAAGACGTAGAGAAATTGAAATAGGAAGCATGTTAAAAGAGTGTGTATGTGTCGATAAGTAACAGAAGAAAACCTGAAGAATGGACAGAGGGCTTCACGTAGAGGCCAATGTACACGACCACCGCGAGGGCAGAGCAGAGGTCTCTGAGCTTTTCTTTCCGTTTAAACTTTGATTTACGAAAGAAAGAAAAAAAAAGTGAATACCCAACTTCATCTCTGAATTTTCACGAATCGGATAAAAACGTCCCCTAATTTATTGAAATGCACCTTTTATCCCCGAATTTAACAAACGTCAATCAAAATAGTCCCTACATCCATTTGGGACGTTAACAGTGATGACGTGGCCGTTAACATCTCAGGTGGGTTGTCATGTCAGATGCCACATAAGCATGGACTAAATTGATGTTTAATGACAAAAAAATTAAGGACGAAATTGATTGATTTCATAAAATATTTTCTAATACAGTCCCTATTAATTTTTACTTGCTATCCAATCGATCCATGAATTATTTCCAAAAACCATCAAATAAGTTCTTGAATTATATAAACATATTTCCAAGTTGATCCTTGATGCATATATTTGCGGAAAACGAATTAAAAATGACAAAACACACAACTTCATCCTTGAAAATATCATTAAACAAGTCATATATCTTAAGTTTGAAATATTACATAGGCAAAACCAACCCAACTATGGGGCATTAACAAGTCATAAGTCATAGAGGATTTTCTTAAATATTACATAGCCAAAAAGAACCCAACTAGGGGGCATAATGTAAACAAAGCAAAATATTCCAAAAAGCATAATTAGGTTGAGATAAACTCCATGAACTTAGGTTAACCTGAACCGGATGGACCATAATTTGGATATGGCACTCGAATAACGTCAGAAGCAGTTGGATGTGATGGTGCAGGCCCCCTCACTGGTGTTTGCTTAGGCCTCTCATTTGAAATAACTGAACCTCTAATGCTATATCTCCTTGCAGGAACACCCTGCAACAACAGTTTCAATCATATCAGTCCCTATTTAATAAAACATTCAATCAAATTAGTCCCTGAATTTCTACACTTACTAGAAAATTGATCCTTAGAATTTAACATTCATACATGTCTAAGCACTGCTTCATTTGCAACATCATTGACAACATTTTGTCCTTGAATTGCAACATTTCCAACAAAAACATTTCCAACATTGACATTTTGTGCAACTTGTCCATCATTTCCAACTACAGCATTTTCAGGATTAATATTTCCAGCATTTTCTGCAGCACCTCCACCATTTTCAGCAACATGATTTTCTGCATTTCCTGGTACATTTCCAACATTTTCTGCATTCCCTCTAGCATTTTCTTCTTCTGGCTCAATATCAATCCAGTCTTTTGGTCTCCTAGCAACACCTTGCTTATTACATCCTCTTAAGTTATGACCAATCCATCCACACATTCCACATTGAGTGTCATTGTAAGTCCTCTTCATTTGACTCTCACTAACAGGTTCTTCATTGTCATCTTTTCTCCTATTCTTCTTTGGTCTTCCTGCAACCCTTCTCGCCTTTGGTGGCACAGGTTTTTCATAAGGAGTTGGTTCCCAATATATTTGAGAATTCACTGGTTGGATAAAGTAGTTCTAAGTTGTTCTATATGACCCAAGGGTCAGCCAAGCATGGCAATGTTCTTCTGGCTTTAAGCCTCTCAGAGCAAGTGTTGAACATGCATGCATACAATGGCATTCCTGTGAATACAATTAACAATACAGCCAATGTAAAATACAACATTCCAATATTTACAACATTTACAGCATTCTAAGTATATCAAATATAAACCAACAAAATAAGTCTAAAAATGCAACATTTACTTGTTAACTGCCAAAATCTGCAAGTGCAAGTTTGCTTAAACAGATCAACATCCACCTTCACCTTGTAGCTATTTTCTATCTGATACCTTTGCATTGGAGTATCACCATTCCGATACTCATCTCGCTCTAAACAACCACCGTGATGCGGGATTAACGTGATATTGTCTTCCATCCTAGAGATTTTGCAATGCATCAGTCATAATCACAATCAAAAGAACATAAAAATGCAAATCATCAGTAAAAAATAAACCCTTTTTATAAACCTTTTTAATCAACCACTAATCTTGTTCACAACTACTATAATGTTCATAATTCTTAGTAACCAAACATAAAAACATGAAACTTTTATGTTTTACGTCTTCAACACAAAAACCTAATATCAGTAATCTAAAACACGCAATCAAAGCAAACAAAAACGAACATCAAAGCAAGCATCTACTGAAGTTTAAGGTTGAAAACAAATGCCTAAAAACTCAAAACGAAAATCACAAAAAACGGACACAAAAGGGAGAAAACGAACGAAAACAAACATGACTGAATGGAAAACGAACAGAAACGGCGTTACCTTATGAAACGACTAAATCTTCTATCAAAACTGAATCTCTTGCAACGTTCCTCGACGGAGATGATGCTGATGAAGGTTTTAGCGGGAAGGAGAACAGACAGGAACGTGTTTGATGTTCTGACTGAAATGAGGGAATGGAAAGGTATAGGTATTACAAGGGTAAATTTGGAAAAAGTAAAAAAATGAATTTCAAAAGTACAACTGAAAATTTGTGTGTTTCAATCAAATTGGTCCCTGTAGACACATGTACAAGACAACAAGCCATGCAGGACGACAACTCAGCAGCACTAACGGAGAATTTGGACGGAAGGATTATTTTGATGGACATTTGTTAAATTAAGAGACAAAGCGTGCATTTCGATGAATTGGGGGATGTTTTTGTCCAATTTTTGAAAATCCAGGGACAAATTTGGGTATTCACTCCAAAAAAAAAACTTACTTAAATATCTTTTGATCCACCAATTTTAACTTATTTGAAATTTTGGTCCCTCGTTCCAAAAACCACCGTTTTGGCTTCCCTACCAGAACGGGGGAGTCTTAATCATTTAAAATTTGATACTTATTAGTTACCTCTATCAGTAAGATTGTTTTTTAGGGTTTATAAAACACAGGGTCTTATTTAAGATCTTCGATCTTAAATGGGATCCACACTTTTTTAGTATTAAAAGATTGAAATGTAATAGTATAAAATTATTGATAGTTAGATTGGTGAATTCCATTTAAAAAATTTGTGTAAGATCTGGGTTGGAAGGATTGAGTATTTATTAGGTGCTACTGTTAAAAAATTATAAATAAATTATGTGTACACGTGAGACTCATTTACGTACCCAAAAAAGAGTTATGGATGCTCTAATTAGTTTTATTTATAGCTTTTTTTGTCTCAATCAATTTTAGTGATGCGTCGCTCTTGGAGCATACGCGACATATGTGAGTTTGATTACATGTTTGTCATTTCATTATTTTTAGTTACTATTATATTAAAACATAAGCTATCATTAAAAAATAATTAACTGTCATCAACATCAAGAAGATCCACCATTATCATTTATCACTCTTCATCTTCATCTTTCAAAAACAAATAAAAATAACATTAATTCCCCTCGAGTTGTCATCTCCTCCTGCATATCTGATACACAGTGGTCAAAATCATCGCATCCCTCATCCTCATGACGACATCACGAAAATCACTGACTTATCCCTATCACGCAACATCTCATTCGCCATGTTGAGACAGTCTTGTATGATACTTGGGGTTAGGGGATAGTCTATGGCATGATCATGTTCAATGATGACCTCCAAATTAGTCTGTCTAGTTGGTGGTGCCTAAAACCTCTCCACGGGTGGCAGCACGAGGGTGAGAAACCTTATAGAATCAGGCAATGCACCCCGGTGGATGCTGCCATGGATCCACCGCCACCAAACTTCGTTGAGCCTCTTGTCTGATGTGAATATGAAATTCTAGAAAGCCTGAACTACATGGGTTGCACCACAAGAAGGCACAACTAACGAATGTCTCAAAATATCCTGGACATGACTATACTGCCTTTTCACCTGCTTTGACAAGTGTTTGTACTTCTTCCCTTTTTCAGCCAAAATCTAACCAAAGTACCAAAATATCTCCTGTCATATCCCAATTTTTGAACTAAAGTTTCACTGTCACGTGTCCTCTGATCCGGATTAGTCTGTAACTTTTCATAAAAAAATTCGGCAGAAAGATATTTTAAAATACCTCATTTTTTGGTTCCGAGTCGGACCCTCTTCTTCTTTTTTTTATTACTTTATTTTAATTTTAAATTCCATCTTTATTTAAATTTTTAATTAACTTTAATTTAATTTTATTTTTAATCTCCATTCTTTATTATTTTTATTTTTTTAACCTCATTCTTTTTACCTTTAATTTTTATCTTCTTTTTTATTTAACTAGACTCTAACCCGTGTGATGCACGGGTATCGCACAGGTTTTGAAAAATATAAATATCATATTGATTATACATTCAATACTATGCTATGAAACGACTGCAAAAAGGATAAAAAAATGCAAAAAATACATCAATTTAAGCTATTAA
>Ga0315915_1000713_pt1 | contig 36340 bp, 20 predicted proteins | sample MpolbnodulesMG_FD_207738 | JGI IMG/M metagenome (GOLD analysis project Ga0315915, IMG submission 207738) | Medicago polymorpha root nodule microbial communities from Los Angeles, California, United States - branched nodules | ecosystem: Host-associated > Plants > Roots > Nodule | place: USA...
CCCCCACCATATCTTCGATTTTGTACAGTCAAAACTCATGAAGGTCCAAAACCAAAAATCTTCAAATTACAAGGACGAAATCCAAAAAATATATTTTACAGGGGGTAAAACCGAAAATGACCTATATTACAAGGGGTAAAACACTATTAACCCTAAATAATAATACAAATTCAAAGTCCTTAAAAACAAAAATGATGAATCTGTGAACAAATTTATAATATTCATGTTAATAACATCAAACGGCAGAATACATGTGCCTACAAATATAACTATATTTAAATATTTGGAATATTTATGTTTTTGATTATGTAATATTGACGACGCCAAAATCATTGATTGAATTTAAACTTAATCAATATTAATTTTTTTAACCTGAATCAAATAAATTTCATACTAAGACCGAAAATAAAAAAACACTCCGCACAAAGACGAAAATGTGATTTATTTTTGTAAAATAAAAAAAGATAATAAGGTTGAAGAGTCCGCCTCTCCCATGTCCCTGCGACTAAAGCCAGCACGGGAAGATATTTTTCTCTTCGAGAGTAGAAAGCCACAACGAACCTTCACAAATTTTGTGATTCAATTTAGTTTTTGACATTTTGATGCGAATATAAATTAGTCTTTTTGTTATTGTTAACTTATACAATAGAGAGGTTAATATGTCGTCCCCGTGAGCATAACTTAGTTGGCAGGGACATGCATTGTTATATGCAGGGGTCGAGCTTCGACCCCGGACACCCCACTTATTCACCTTGAAAAAGGTGAATTCTAACCACTAGGTTACTTAACAAAAAGAAAAAGAAAAAGAGGCTAATATGTCCGCATATAAAAATTACATAGAATAATTAGGGTTTAGTTTTTGTGAATGACGAAATTGTGCCACTATAAAATTGTGAGGGATTAAATTGGAACTTTAATATATTTTTAAGTGTGTTAGGTACTGAAAAAATAAGCAAAAAGTAAAAGAACACAATCACAACACAAAGAACATAATTTGAAAACTCTAAAGTCAGAGAAATAATCATAGTCGTTTTGTAATGATGGACAACTAATTACTAAAAAATAACACTATGAAAATTGTAACAACATATAAGCTATTCAAAAAATTCACCCCATGGCCTTCCCGGGACACCCACATTCTTCAAAGAAAATATATAACTACATCTTAACACCACTCTAACACAAGACGCAAGAGTATAGGAAAAAGAGAAAAAGTCATATATAAACCTAAAATGTTTCCTGTCCTTGTTTCACATCATTATCTTGTCGCAATGCTCCCCATTGCCGTTAGGTAGGGCTGACAATGAACCGAACCAACTCGACAATAGTTCGGAACTCGATTCGACAATTAACTCGTTGAACTTGGTTCATGAACCAAACGAGCTGAGCTTAACCTGAAAATTAAGTTCGTTAAATAAATGAGCTGAACTTGAGCTTTATATAGTTCGACTTGGTTGGTTCATGAGTTAGCTCGATAATATATATACACATAAGTTTAGTAAAAATTAATAAAGTACAAGCTTTTTTTTGTTTAGTTTGAAGGATCGGTTGGTTCATGAGTTGGCTCGATAATACACACACATAAGTTTAGTAAAAATTAATAAAGTACAAGCGCTGTTTTTTTAGTTTGAAGGATAATAAAGTACAAGCTTTAATATTAAAATACAACACATGTAATTTATTACAAACTTCCTATGATATTTATGTACATGTTTTTAGAGGTTTTTTTTTTTTTTTTTATCAAAGAGAGGAGGAAGAGTTATTTCTAATTTAATTAACAATTTAATAAAAGAGAGAAAGAATATCACCCAAAAAAAAAAAAGAACGAAAGAAACAACAAGAAGCAAATAACACACTTGTGTAAGATTTTAACTACACATATGTGCTAAACTTTGTCCCACATCGGGGAGTTTAGTAACAGCATAGTGGAAGAATAGTTATAAAACAGAAGTGCATTTAAGAATCTGTATGGATTGCGCAACAGTCGATTTGATTTTAAAGTACCACTACTTTTTTCCTTAGTAGTCTTAAGACAAACATGGTCTATAGTTTTTTTTTTAGTTCAATTTTTGTATACTTTTTTAAATAATTAAAAGGTCAAAATATAAATTTTTGACAAAAACAAAAAAAACTTTTGAATTATATTACTCGAGCAACGAATTGAACCTAACGAGATGAACCGAACTGTTCGTGAACTTTAAACGAGTCGAACTCGAGCTGAAAAAAAAGTTCGTGTCGAACTCGAGTTTCGAGCCGAGCAAATTCTTATTAAGCCGAGCCGAGCTCAGACAGGTTCGACTCGACTCATTTTCAGCCCTACCGCCAGGCATGACAATGGGGAATGACAAGGACATGTTTTTGCCTTCCATGTCCTTGAATATGTTGGAGTTTAGGTATCTATGTCCCTGATTCTAACAAGGTTAAGAAATAGAGTCCAACTTCGTATCGAGTGAGGTTTGGGAATCCTCGCCCCACTCCATCCTTGCATGAACTTGAGTTGTAATTTTGTATTACAGAAAGTATAAAACTCAAAGCCATATCGTTTTAACAAAAAGCCATATCGTTTTAACAATCTGACATTCTGAAAACATTGGCTTGAGATTTGGGAGTGTGCTTTTCCTTGAGATCTCAGGTTCGATTCTATCTGATGACAATTTAGGTGGTCTAATTTACCTTCTTAATTAGGTGGCCTAATTTACCATCTTAAAAAAAACAATCTGATATTTTTTTTTAAAAAAAAACAAAACAAAATGTTTATTGTTCACCTTAAAAGTAAAAATAATCACATAAATGTAATTTAAAGGTTTGTTTAAGGGTTTCTAATTTGATAAAAGTGGGGCGGGTTAAGGGATGAATTCGTTAGAGGTGTTTAAATCCAAACTAATAGAAATTAAAATTGTGAATCGATCCAAATACCGAAAATCACATAAACCGAACCGCATACATATATTTTAATACACATTTAATTTTTTTTTATAAATATGACATCTTATATTAGGCTTTCTATTTTACTTTTAATTCCTCTGATACTACATATTAGTTTAATTTAATACTAAATTTTAATTTTAAAAATCTATTTTGTCACTATTTCATATGTTGGAAAGATAACCAATTATTGTTATTTCGTACTATTAATTATTGTTATGTTTTATATCAAACATATTATTTTATCATATTTTTAATAAAAAATATTACAATTTGTAATTTAAATATCCAAAAACCGATCGAAATTAAACCGCAATAACTTGGACCAGATCGATTTATAAAATTAATCATCCAAGGTCAAACCGAACCACATATAATTTTATATGATTTTTTTGCCTCAAAACCAATTCAAACTATATCACGAAAACCAATCAAAACTATATCACGAACACCGCTGAAATTCGTGGTGGATATCAATGTCGAATTTGATTCATTTATTGTCAATTAATAAGAGAGATAAATACAGCTTGGGACTTTAGAGTGTGTTCCTCCTCAAGATCTCATGTTCGATTTTCTCTGGTGCCAATTTGAGTGGACTAATTTAGCTTCTTCAAAAAAAAAAAAAAGATATAAATACAGATGATAAATTAGTGGAACCTAATAGTGAAATATACTTATTGATCAAATACATTATACATTAGTTATTTAATGAACCTAAAATATTATTATCTGCGTGTGACAAGAGGGAGTATATGAATCAATTTCTTTAATTTTCTCAAAACAAAAAATCATTTTCTTTAATAAATTAAGTGTGAAAAAATTAAGGGTCCCGCTAACCGGTGCCCCCGGGCACTGGTTAAGCATACCAGGGAATTATTACCATAAAAGGAAACTGTTTTTGACTTTATTATAAATTAATTATACAATTTCAATGCATTAACTACTATATAACTTCATTTTTCATATCCTTAACCAATGCCCCGGGGGCACCAGTTAGCATTTCCCAAAAATTAAATAGAAATCTAATCAAAATATTAATTAAATTCTTTAATAAATATTTATTGATGAGGAATAAATGCATAATAGACTTTTGATTTAAGGTATTGTTGCAATTAGAGAAGAGAGAGAGAGGGGAAGAGGAAGGGTTGCTTCTACTTATTTGCTTCCCATAGAAGCTTCTCTGTGTGCAATTTTCAACACACAAAAAAAAAACAAATTTGGGGATAGAAGAAGAAAAAAGAATAATAAAAATAATTAAAAAAAAACGGGTAGGGTATATAGAGAGTGATTCGTAAGAAAGAAAAGATCATCGTTTGGTCTGGTTTGGTTTCGTGACAACGTTATTGTTCTGTTCCGAAATTCATCATCATCATCGTTCACACGTAATCTTCTCTAACTATCTTCTCCAAGATTTTCGCCTTATCTTTTTCCCCTTAATCTATTTTCAATCATAATAACAATAACTGTTCTATTCTGTTCCTCAATTTCATTGTAAATTATTCGAATCTCACTTTCCGGGTCGGGTTTTCATATTTTCCTCTCCTTTTTTGGGCATTTTCGGTTTCTTCATTATTTGCTTTTTTTTTTTTTTTTTTTCTGACTTGGGTTTGCTTTTTACTAGGGTTTTTCAGAGGATCTTAGGTTAAAGTTCGTGTTTTTCCACGAATTTCTCTTCTGGGTTTTCTCTAAATTTGAGCTTCAATTCAGAATATTTATTGATCACAAATTTCGTTGCACAAGTTTTTTCTTTCTGGGTTCTGGTTTCACTAATCTGAGAATTTGTTAGGTTCTTAATAGAAGCAAAAAAAAAATTATATTGTTTTAGGGTTAAAAAAAAAGAAGATCAGGCTTGATTGGTTTGGTGGGGTTGTGTTTCACTTTCAACTATAGCTGATAGTTTGATTTGTGAAACCCTTTTATTTGGTCTTAATTGATTGATTTCCTTTTCTGGTGGAAGAAAGTTTTATTGTGATTGAGGTATTGTTGTGTTGATAAGGAATTAAGGATTTGGTGGTGTTGATAAGATGAGTTCCAGCATCACCGGAAGTTTGGTCAATGGGAGCCAGCTACTTGTTCATATTGCTGAGAATGGACATTCCTTTGAGTTGGAATGTGATGAGAATGCGCTCGTTGAGGCTGTTATGCGGTCTATTGAATCCGTTACCGGGATCAATTTTAATGATCAGCTTGTTCTTTGTTCGGATTTGAAACTTGAGCCGCAGAGGCCGTTGTCTGCATACAAGCTTCCATCTGATGAGAAAGAAGTGTTCATTTTCAATAAAGCTAGGCTTCAAAGTAATGCGCCTCCTCCACCACCGGAGCAAGTTGATGTTCCTGAAAATTTGGAGCCTCCATCGCCTTCGTCTTCCCATGATCCACACCCTCTTGACGATGCTTTGGATCCTGCTTTAAAGGCTTTACCTTCTTATGAGAGACAATTTAGGCACCATTATCATCGGGGGCATGCAATTTATACTGGTACCTCGATGAAATATGAGCATTGTGAGAGGCTTTTGAGAGAACAGATGGTTCAAGAAAGAGCAGTGGAAGTTGCAAGGTGTAATTTGGATCAGTATTATCGAATTATTAACCAAAACTACGGGGATTTCATGAAACGTTATATGCAACAACACAGAATGCACTCTGATCTTTTGGCAAATTTTGGAAAGGATGTTGAGAAACTAAGATCCATCAAACTTCACCCTGCTTTGCAAACTGTGAATCGTAAATGCTTACTGGATTTGGTGAAGGAAGAAAACTTGAGAAAGTCGGTGGAGAATTGCACCAGCTCCCACAAGCAGTTTGAGAATAAAATGTCACAATTTAAGCAGAGTTTTGGGGAAGTGAAGCATCGTGTCGAGGACTTGTTGACCAGTGGGCCTTTCTTGGCCACCAAGAATTTGGAGCAAGCAATTAGAGAACATCACAGATATATAAATGAACAAAAAAGTATCATGCAATCTCTGAGGTTGGTTTTCTCTTATTTTCGGTGTTTATTATGTGCTCTTTAATTCTTGGTTAGGAAGCATCTAATGTTAATGTATCAACTTGACCTTGGCATGGAATCCGGTTTTGTAACTTCGTTACTTGTATCGTGAATTTAATATTCAAATTTTGGTTCTTAGCTTATATGTTGTGTTAGTGGGTCCTATCCCTACAAATATTGAACTATTTCTGCAAAGTTTTTGATCCGTTCCCTGACAATTATGAAGCTTTTACAGTTGAGACTTTCATTTTCTAGTTTTTAGGACTGATAGTTATCAATACAGCAGAGCAGTAATAAAATATGAATGTCATTTGATTCCGGATGTCACTTTCTGTAATCTGTACCCTTATTGATTACATAATTCAATTCACACTTATAATTCTCTGTTTTTATTCTTCTTTTGAACCATTTCTGCAAAGTTTTTGATCCATTCCATGACGAATACGAAGCTTTTACAGCCGAGACTTTCATTTTCTAGTTTTTAGGACTGATAGTTTCACAATACAGCAGAGAAGTAATAAAATATGAATGTCATTTGATTCTGGATGTCACTTTCTGTAATCTGTACTCATATTGATTACATAATTCAATTCGCTCTTGTAATTCTCTGTTTTTATTCTTCTCTGTCTTTTGGATACTGTCTCTATATCAAATGTTATCAGCACAACTTATAAATTACATATCTTTGGGGATTTTTGCAGCAAAGATGTTAACACTGTAAAGAAACTGGTGGATGATTGTCTGTCTTCCCAATTGTCATCCTCGCTTCGTCCTCATGATGCAGTTTCAGCCTTGGGTCCTATGTATGATGTTCACGACAAAAATCACTTGCCTAAAATGCAGGCTTGTGATCGTGCTATTTCGAAGCTACTTGAGTTTTGCAAAGAAAAGAAGAACGAAATGAACCTTTTTGTGCATGATTATATGCAAAGAATAACTTACGTTTCTTACCTCATCAAAGATCAGAAACTACAGTTCCCTGTATTTAAAGAGGCAATGGTTCGACAGGATGGTTTATTTGGGGATTTAAAATTGTTCCACAATATTGGTCCTTCGTACCGAGCTTGCCTTGCAGAAATAGTGAGAAGAAAGGCTTCTATGAAGCTGTACATGGGCATGGCTGGCCAATTGGCTGAAAGGCTTGCTACAAAACGGGAGCTTGAGGTCTCGAGACGGGACGACTTTATGAGAGTGCATGGTTCATGCATTCCCAGGGATGTGTTATCATCTATGGGGTTGTTTGATTCTCCTAACCAATGTGATGTCAACATAGCTCCATTTGATGATGGTTTGCTTAATATTGACATATCTGACGTGGATCGTTATGCTCCTGAGTATATAGCAGGGGCAACTTTCAGGCTGGAGAAGCATGGTAGCTTTAAAAGTGGATCTGGTTTGATTAGTGATAGCTCTCACTTGGCTGAGGCTGTAGATATTTCAGGTAACTCATTTGAGAAATATGATTCTGAGGACCTCCTTGATGACAGCGTGTTGGTAGAAATTGCTGGAACCTGCAAGATGGAGGTTGAGAATGCAAAACTGAAAGCTGAGCTTGCTGCTAGAATAGCTTTAATATGCTCTCTATGCCCTCAGATAGAGTACGAGTCATTGGACGATGAAAAGGTGGGGAATATACTGAAGAACGCCACAGATAAGACAGCGGAAGCCTTGCATTTGAAAGATGAATATATCAAACATGTTCAGTCCATGCTCAAGATGAAGCAGATGCAATGTGAGTCATACGAGAAACGTATTCAAGAATTGGAGCAGAAATTGTCTGATCAGTATGTGCAGGGGCAGAAGATGTCCAGTGTAAATGATGCTGCCGACTTTCCTCTTCTTGCTGGTAGCGGGAAGACAGATAATTGCAAGTCAGAATACGTGAGTGGTGAATCCAATATGCCTTCAATATCTACTACCGAGCCCATGGATGAAGTTTCATGTATTTCAAGTTCCTTTGATGCAAAACTTGGTTTGTTCACAGAACGTGCTGGTAAATCTTCAGATGGTGTGGATGAAAACATGTTGGATTCATCTGGAATGCAGAACCCGCATCTCGATTCATCTATGATGGAACCTCACCGTGAAGAAATGCAAAGCAGTGATAAAGATAAAAAAGATAAGATAACCGGACAATTGGGTTTCTCACTAACAAACAGTTCGACTGCTGAGAGCATGCCTGTGTCACATGATCTTGTACCTTGTAGCTCAGTGGTTTGTCCAGACTTGGGTTCTAAAGTTAATGATGACAAGTTGTTGGAACTACAAAGTGCACTTGCAGATAAGTCAAATCAATTGAATGAAACTGATACAAAGCTTAAAGCTGTTATGGAGGAGGTTGATGTGCTCAAAAGGGAGTTGGAAGCAAGTCGGACGCTACTTGATGAATCTCAGGTAACAATATGTGAAATTGAACAAGATACATATCATTTTAGAGTTGCAAAATTTGATTTTATAAAAAATGTTCTCAGAAAGGGCTCATTTTTTTCTGTTTACTATTTTAATGTTATTTTCCAATCTGTCACTGTTTTCCATCTTTTTTATTACACAAACTAGCATTCTACTGGCAATTCATCTGAAAAACTGTTCATTCTGCGCTTGCTATTTATATCTTAATGTACTTTTCCTCTTTTATATAGATGAACTGCGCTCACTTGGAGAATTGTTTGCACGAGGCGAGAGAGGAAGCTCAAACACAAAAAAGTTCTGCCGACAGGAGGGCCTCAGAGTATAGTTTATTGCGTGCATCTGTTATTAAGATGCGGAGCTTTTTTGAAAGACTCAAGACTTGTGTTTATGCTCCCGGTGGTGTTCCTGATTTTGCAGATTCATTGCGCAATCTGGCACAATCTTTGGCCAAGTAATTTACTAACATTATTATTACTTACATCATGAGAGAATCTGCAGGCAATTTTTTTTTAAAAAAAAATTACATCCTCTGTCCCCCGGTCGCATCCTCTCTCCATTAGAAAAGATAACTGTTTTGTTGTGGTAGTCTGGTAGCAATGAAAGTATACTTTCCTCACTCATACAGTTGAAGTAAAAACACACATTTTAGTAGTTGAGATATTCATTCTACTTTTTTTTTTGTTTCCATGGGTCCCCTTCACTAGAGGTATTCCTATTCGAGGTCCGTGGTTACCTCTCCCAACTAGGATTTGAACTTCGGTTAGCCAAGTTGTGGGAGTCTTGCCCCTTCCGCTAGATCCAACCCCCCTCAGTCATTCTAGTTCTTTTAATACTCTAATTATATCGCATGAATTGTGATAATTATGAGGTCATCAATAAGTGCATTGACTTTCAGATACTCGATCGGTCCGAGAAAGTTCGAATTTTACTTTAAAGGGAGGGGTTGTTTCGTCTTAGTGATGCCTAAAAAGTTCCTTGCTTGTTCATTATCAATTATTTATGATTGTGGCAAGAGTTCTCTATTTTCAGTTAAAAAAGCTCTTTGTTATTTGTTAAAAATAACAGTATTAGACAGCTGTGCTTTCCAGTGATGTCATTAATGAATTTATTTATTCTAACAATATTTTTGTATTTTCAGTTCTGCTAATGACAGAGATGATGATGATATTGTCGAGTTCCGAAGATGTATTCGAGTGTTGGCCGATAAAGTCGGCTTCTTATCTACGCACCGCGAAGAATTCCATGATAAATACACCAGAATGGATGCAGCTAACGAACAGCTCCGCAAAGAATTGGAGGAGAAGAGAGATCAGGTGAAGACTTACTACAATAAGCTTCAACTTGAGAAGCAGGTAATTTACTGTCCTTATGTTGGTGATGGTTTTGTGCTTGTTTCTAAACAACATATGGCAATAAATTACATATCTGTTTGGGCTTTGGGTATTACTGGGTGCCTAAGTCCCACATCAAATAATATGCAATGCTCAGTGGAGTACTTCAGTGACTTGGTTCTTCTCCCTTAACAGCTAGATTTTAAGGGAGGGTTTCCCAAGCAATGTTGTTATATAGCAGCTATAGTGGCGCTAAAACTTAGCGGAATTTAACCAACTGCTATTGTTTTGCAATAATGCAAAGTATTGTCTAATAGCGGCCATAGCAGACAACATTGCTATAGTACTGTAGCGTAACGACATTTGAACAAATAATTGTTTTCTGTGATTTGCAATTGACAACTCTGTTTGCAAGTGCTGGGGTGCTTATCAATCCTCTCCCTTTAGATATCTTTTCTTGATAGAAGTAAGGGTTTTGGTTACAGCTGCATGATGCGAGTTGCACCTGTTACATATTCTGGACTGAGATACTTACTCAGCTTATGATTTTGTTGCATTACAGGCGAATAAAGAGAGAATTTCTTTTGGTTGTCTCGAAGTTCATGAGATTGCCGCCTTTGTGCTGACTCCATCTGGACATTATGAGGCAATTACAAAAAACAGCTCTAACTACTACTATTTATCTGCTGAATCTGTGGCACTATTTACAGACCATCTTCCAAGCAGACCTAACTTTATTGTTGGACAAATTGTGCATATTGAACACCAAATTGTGAAGTCACTTCCGGAGCACGGTAGGGCAACAACCCCCGACAAAGGGACTACTGACTGGTTGACCTTGAATTCAGGATCAACTCCAAATCCATATGGTCTACCTGTTGGATGTGAATATTTTGTAGTGACAGTAGCCATGTTACCTGGTACCGCCATTCGTTCATCCTCTCCTACTTCCTGATCCTGCTTCTTCATCATGGCAGCAGCAGATTAGACGTGATGGAAGAATTTAATTGTACATAAACAACAAAATTCCAAGTCCAAATGCTCATTATGAGTTCTGAACTAGTTAATCATTTGTACAGCTATCTTTCAGTCCCTTTTGTACATATTTCTTCCTTTTTATGGTATTGTATAAATTGTGAATATTATTTACAACTTTTTTCATTTGGACTTCTGCTTTTCATCTCTTTCAAAGTTCTCTTGGTTTAGTGAAATTAGAATCTGCTGTCTCAGTTTAGAGGTTTGAGTGGGTTTAGAGAAGATCTGTATTCTATAGTGTTGGTAAATAGAGGATTTAGTGGCACAATAGTTCGGTGGCATTTAGGGTGGGTGAGGCAAAGAGTTTCCCACTATGGGAAAGTTAATTTTGATCCTTAGATCATGTAAAGAACATATTTTTATCTTGGTCTCTCAACACCATATCTAACCACTCATCTTCTACAAACTCATTTCCCTACTTTCTCCCCACCAGGTACCTCATCGCAAAAACCATTTTCATAATTAGAAAACCCATTGTACAGAGATACCCATTTTAGCAATGGTTCATGCATTGAAAACCATTTTCATAAATAGACATCAAGAAATCCAAAAGTCACCTCTTTGTGCAGAGGTGCAAGCGAAAAGCGGCCGGAACAGTGAATTAAATATACTCGCGCTACAGAACTTAATTCACATTTTGAGAGGGTTACTTTTGTTTGCATAATAATGCTGAGCATGATAATTCCAACGAAACGGGGTTTTCACCTTATTGTCCGCGGTGGTGGAGGACGGGAGGTAACTAGTTGGAGTTGGGGATGGAAAGAGAAGGTCTGGTGAGGTGGTGGGAGAAACGGGAAAGTTGTTGTAGAAGATGAGTGGTTAGATATATTGTTGTGAGTCCATGATAAAAATGTGTTCTTTACTTGATCTAAGGGTCAAAATTAACTTTCCCATAGTGGGAAACTCTTTACCTCACCCACCCTAAATGCCATCCAATAGTTCTACATTATGCAACGGATCAGAAGGTATCAATCTCCACCCATCTAGTCTGCAAATATCCTAGAATGTGCATGTTAAAGGTCAATTAGGATTTTGACATCTCCATAGTGTCTTTTTTTGTCCTACAAAATTTAAGATGAAATTGGTATTTATTAAAATAACACCGATAACTATTATATGGAAAAGGCAGGTTTGAACTCACAATCGAGTATGAGATAAACTCTTACAATTAAATTAACACGTCATGAAATATAATATTCATTTAAAAGAAATATGGACATAATCCATTAACAATATAATTGATTTTAACCAAAAATATTGCCATGTTATTTCATATTATCAATGAAATTTTAGTGTTTTTTATACAAAGATATCTGTCGAACATGTGATGAACTCATGTGGTTAATGAACTCACCCTGAAACGAATCGCTTGAAGAACGTGTAGATGAAACAATTCTTGATTAAACACAAGAAACGTATCATACAAAGTAATACGAGTATCTTCATCCAAGTATCCAATGCTTTACTAAGTAAACCATAATTTACGTAGATAGAAAAAGCAATAAAAGTAAAAATCAAGGATAGAGAGCTAAAGTACCTACAATTTCTTTTACACGGGCTGCACAGAGATTCTTAATCAAATCCTAGTGCTTCCCATGATAAAAATTGAACTATACCCCTAATTGGATATTCTGAAGTTCAAACATGAGATTAATCTTCTGACATGTTAAACAAGAGTTTTGGAAGAAAAGCAACTCGAGGAAGATTAAAGAGGAAATCTCCAAATCAGATCCTGAACATGCCTGATTCCAGATTGTCATCATACACATCTCTCCTTCCTCTTCAGCAGCCTTCATATCTATTTGGATTCCATTGCCTTGCATTGACTCAAGATCATGACCAAGTTGAATATGTTTTCCATCATTAGGTCCTTCGACATAGCTCGTGTTGTCGTATGAATTTGGCAATGCTGCAAGATCCATTTGTAGAAGACAGTAAAGAGAAGGACGGAAGTTTTATTTGATCCCAGTTACTTGGGCCTTTGGAATTATCTTCAGAGCTACATACTTCTCTTGTTGGCTGTTGCTCGTAACGTGGAAATAAAAGTCAACTTTAGATACCAAAACAAGGAATAATAAATAAGCAAAAGCATAGCATATTAAATGTACTATGTTGCATGGATAGAATGGTGGCAAATGATATGAGAAAACAACAGTGACAAATTTGTAGAACCATGATATATTTTATAACTGTACTCATATTTGACGAGTATTGGAAGAGAATTTTTATAATCTATCTATACTCATAGAATATGATGATCCTAACAGGTAGAGTAGATCTATAACAAAAACCAGCAATCCATCAGCCACTTAATTTAAAAAGAGACGCTTCATCCTTTCGTTGATAAATTTTCAAACATTAACCAGCAAGCAAAGATGAAATGTTCAAACAAAAAAAGTGCAATAAAATTTAAGCATGAAGTACAAGTGAATAACCCTTAAAGTTCCAAGTTCTTATAGTTAAATGAAAGAATAAGACAAATAACAAAGCTAATCAAAATCAGAGCAAAGTTCTTATAGTACCTGAATAAGGGAAAGGTGCATCGCATGACACAATATCTAAGGTAATGGCAGAAGGATAGCTGTGCTCAATCATAAATGATGGTGACAGAGATGAATGAGGGGATATTCCATGTTTTGAAAACGAGACATTGTTGATCATTTGCCATTGAAATGAGGTGAATCCAACATTATCTCTGGTTGTTGGCTTAAGAACTTAAGACGTTCGCTACACTGGATGAGCTGTTCAAAATGCTTGATTAAATTTCCTTGTTCACATTGCAAAAAATACTGCCTACAAGTTACAAAATCAGAAGATGGAGTTCCCAAACAAGATAGAATACAACATAAGCGACAAATATTAGAAGTATGTCTGTTTTCATTCACCTAGAAACTTGATATCACAATAAGCAAGCTAATTAATGATACAACCAGGAGCAGGGAAGAATGTTTGGTACAACAATTAGATTGATTTGAACAAATATAGCCCTATAAAACTATAAATTAAAAGATCAAAGCTCTTCTATGAATCCAATCTAATAGCTATTCAATTTTAATGTTATTGATGAGTCTGAAATTAAACATGCAATTGATGAACCTTAAAAAGACTAAACTCAACTATTTAGCAACAAATAGTTTGTTTGCTTTTGCGCTAGGGATATCTCCAAATCACTGTATTGCAAAAAGTATCTTGAAGATCTCCAACTCTATCGAATACGCAAATAATCACATGAAACAACCAATTAAACATAAATTTATGTAAAACTTTCCAAGTATCTTTCAATTATATGATAACTCTTAGATGATTAAGCTTGTCAGCACATCCAAAATATAAATTTCCCAAAACACAAAATCACATGCAGAATCTTGAATGAACCTTCCATGAACCGATTTTTAAAACTGTAGCTGGTAAGTTTGAAGCTTTGAAACCTTACTTCTTCTTCATCCGGCAATGATGTTGATTATCCCACCGGTGATTTTTTATTTCCTTCCCCCACTCTGGCTTCAACAAAGTAGGGAAGGCGACGAGGGGTAATCAATATCATTACCTGATGAAGAAGAAGAAGGCAGAGTGAAGCTATTTATCCAAACAGGTAGTGACATTGGGAGTTGAAGGTAAAAGGCTTCTTCACCATGACTATGCAATGCAGTTGACAAGCTTCCAATTTGAGTGTAATTGAAAATCAGATAAAATAAAACCCATTTTCAATGTAGTAGCCCATTAAAGAAAGCGCAAGTTTATGGATAAAAAAAAATCTTATGGATAAAAATAAATAAATGGCACAGACAGAGTATGCATCAGCACCACCTTGAGAAAATAGTAATAATAACATGTTAATTTACAAGTACAAAAAAACAAGATATTAAGAAGCAGTTACACCGTTGCTTTTTTGGTGTTTGTATTCATTGGCAACCATTAGACAGTTAAGGCGAAAACCAAAAGAAAAATGATAAGTGCTCAGGGAGAGAGAGAGATGAGAATGTGAATATAGTCGTCAAAATAGACATCGCACCATTAAATTACAATAACATCAATTGCATAAAACTTAAATAAAAATAATATATTAGTGTAATATTTCTTCCTAGTTATTATACCAACAAGAAAATATCCCCCCCTCTCCCTTTACAAATAATGCAATAACGAGTTGTGACCAAAAAGAGAATGATGCACTAATGGGTTGTACTTCGAGAAAAGATTAAATTCCTCCTCCTCCCAGGGTAAAGTTGGAGAGGGTATTGAGAGTTCAACAAGAGTAACCTCACCATTTTGAGGTATATTGGCCTTCAATTTTGCTATAGCAATAGCACGAGACAGCCCACCAATAGCATCAACCAAACCGAGAGATGTTGCGTCCTTACCAGTCCAAACCTTCCCCCTCCCCTGTGGAACCTCTTCCATTTTGTCTCTTGTCATTGATTTGGAAAAGGATTTATTATTTGGACTAAAAGAACCAACTAAGGTAAGATTTTCTGCAACAACAGCTCCTGCTCCCGTTGCTAAGTAGTATCCTGCACTTGTTGCCACATTGGATATTGAAGCAATGACGGGTTTTTCGGCAGCAAGACGTTTCATTTCTCTCCACATATAATTAGATGCCCGAAATTTACCTCCTAAACTGTCAATTCGGACAATAACAGCCTTGAATTCTGTTGATGCTCTGACCCTATATATATTCTCAACAAACTCCGTTGTACTACTGATAGACCCTGAGACTCGAATGATGGCTATTAGTTCTTCAGCCCTTGATATTCCAACAGTCGATTTTCTAACGCGGAAGTATTCTTTGAAAGAAACAAAAGGCAGTGATTTCACCCCAAGCCTTTCCTTCAAGTTGGTGATAATATCATCCTTATATAGTAAGTCCGTTATGAAACCCTCTTCTTTAAGTTCTTCTACTTCATAGACACATTCAGTTACGAAGTTTACCAAGTTTTCGACATTTACTCTTTTCTTTCCGGTGGAAGAAGATACTACATCTAGCCAATTTGAGTAAATATTATCCATTAATGCAGTTGTTGTCTCGTGGCTAAAGTCAAAGTTGTGATAAACACCCTTAATAAAACTAAATTTGTGGGTCCATACAAATGAACCTCAGCTAAAGGATGGGCATATATTTCTTTACATGCACTAGCGATGTAATACTCTTTTACTCCAATTTTAGGGACATAAGCCAGGATAAGTTTTCCTGATTTTCTGAAATTTAAGATTTGCCTTCGAATTTCATCTAGTTTAGCCCAACCAGTGTTCAAATTTTGGATGTTGAGATATACAACATAAATACGAGGATCATACATGGCTTTCAACAAATTATCGCAAATTTGAGGTAGAGATAATACCTCTGAATTGGTATGTAGGGTGTAGGATATTACGCCGGACAAATTGATTTGAAGAACACTGCCGTTTTTAACACACTCTGAGGGGAGTGCTAGTAGAGTCTTAAGTTTAACCAGATACTTCTTGAAGCCAGTGTGTGGAATGAAATCAAAATCTCCGGTTGGATAATCAATATCCTTGCCGGAAGTAGAGGAAAAGAAGTTGATCGGAGCAGAAGATATCAAGCGATCAATAATAGAAGATGATGGTGGCGGCGATATTGCCCTCGTGCTGTAGAATTTGAGGGGTTTATGAATGGTAGCAGATGATATACAGCGATCAGCCATGAGAGATGAACGCGGTTACATTTTTCTGTAAATGTTACGGAAGCAGGAAGTCATGATTGTCATTTTCAGTGTGTAGCAATTAGGGTTTGTTCATGAAGGAAAACATATATACAGGTTTATCTTTTTTTTATTCCAAAATTACCCTTTACTTTTTTCAAATGTCAAGCTCTAAAGTTGTCATCGTGTTAAAATAGTTAGGGTTTGTTTCTACATATGCTTAAAATGACAAGCTCTTAACTCTTTCTCTACATTCAAACTGTGAACTACGTCTACAGATTAGAGAATTTGTTACAGATCATTTGGCTTTAAGAGGTATTGAAGTCCATATTGAGAAGTTTCATGTAGCTGATTGTTTAGTCTCTATAAAACTTTGCTTTTGGAGTGCATGAAATGATGAAGACATTTCTGAACTCAAATCTATTTGAAAATTGGAAATAATTTATTTTCTTTGATGATACCTATATATGACAGATTGATCGATTGATGAATTTTTGGCCATGAGAATTGTGTAGACTCTACCTTATATATATGGATTAGTGGATTGAAAAATTAGGAGGGATAATGTTTTATTATATATTTATATAATTTTGCTAAATTCATATCCTACTCCATTGTATATAGTTCACTGTCCAAAATTTTTGCCAGGAATTCAATTGTACATAAACAACAAAATTCAAAGTCCAAATGCTCATTATGAGTTCTGAACTAGTTAGTCATTTGTACAGCTCTCTTTCAGTCACATTTGTATATATTTCTTCCTTTTTATGGCATTGTATAAATTGTGAATATTACTTGCAACTTTTTTCTTTGAACTTCTGGTCATCTCTTTCAAAGCTCTCTTGGTTTAGTGAAATTAGAATCTGCTGTCTTAGTTTAGAGGTTTGAGTGGGTTTAGAGAAGATCTGTATTCTAGAATGTGCATGTTCTCTGAAAGGTCAATTAGAGTATTGTTTTTCCTTCTAAAAGTTTTTAGAAGATGAAATTAGTATTTTTTTAAATAACTCCGATAACTATTATAACGGCACGGATAGATTTGAACTCACTCTCGAGTATAAGATAAACTCTTACAATTGAATTAACACGTCATGAATATTACATTCATTTAAAAGGAATATATATGGACATAACAAATTACTCCCTCCATTCCACGATATATAATTTATATTAACAAAAATTACTGTTATTTTATACCATCAATGAAATTTTAATTTTTGTTCTTTATATAAAAAAATGTGGCTGAGCAAGTGATCAACTCATGTGGTTAAATGAGCTCCCCTAGAACGAATTGTTTTAAAGAACCATAGTTTGATTTTTGGATAAAAACAATTCTTTATTATACTTTACCTATGAAGCCCGGTGATGACAGTAGTCATTACGTTATTTTTAGTGTCATTTTCATGATGTTTTGAGTTCACAAGCAAGCTTAAACAACAAGGAAAGGAAGAAAAATAGAAGAATTTGGATTTCCAACAGAGTCCAATTCGGGCCCCGAACCCAAGCATTCGGGCCCCAAGTTTCAGCCACAGGATGACCTTTTTTAATACGAAATAAATCGCGCCCCGAACTCTCACATTCGGGCGCCGATTTTCACAGTGTTGAGTACATGTTTTTGCAACTTAAAGACATTCGGGCACCAATTTTTATAGCTCGGGGGCCGATTTTCACTGGCCTATATATAGAAAAGTCCGTTTTTGGAATAAGGGTTCACAATTTTAGAGAGAAAATGCATAGTTTGGAGCAGAGACTTTGCAGTTCTGGTGGGAGACCATCAAAATTCATAGTCAATCATCCAATACTCGTATGAATCCTTGTTTTTATGTTAGTTATCTTGTACTTTAGCTATGAGTAACTAATCTCTTTGTGGTTGAGACTTAGATAAATCTGATGTAATCTTATGGGAACCCTAATTTGTTGAACTCCTTTGAATATCAATGAAAGTCTAGTTTTAATTCATATTACTTTATGTTTAATGCTTTTTGTATGTTTATCATCGACTACTAACCCTAACTTTATGAATACGCAAATTGATCTTAGAGATTGAATGACCACTAACCCTGGCTTTTGACTCTGATCTAGGTAATAGGTTTAACCTAAGTAATCAAGTTAGAAATAGATCATTATTAGGTTATGGCATAGGGATTAACGTTCTTTTAATACCTCCAACGGTTTCGAATTCACTTAAGAGATTAAGGGGTTGACACTTGCGGGGAGAATTCTAGGTCAAGAGCTTGGGTAGAATTATTTTGTTAATCTGTCGTTAAACTAGATAATCATTGCTTGAATTAGGAGTGCAAATTACCATAGGAGAGCTTCAGAGGATTCGAAGGTCTTAACCATACTTCTCGCTAATATTCTTAAAACCAACTTTTATTGTTTCATTTACGTTTACTTTATAAAAACCAATCCAACTGCCTAGGGCAACCTGAATTTAATACATCCCTTATTCTAACGGTTTTGCCGAGTAGAAATTGAAACAATCACTATGGATACGAACTTATAAATTTTATTACTTTGATATATTTTTAGTACACTTGCTAAAAGTTTATCACCCGGATCTAGATACAATACGGCACCGATACAAAAAAAAAAAATCAAGGATTATTTAGTATATTTTTTTAGTTTCTGAACTAAATCGAAGAGAAAATAATACTTTAGAAACTAAATTGATAACTTATTGAAAAATCTCTGAGTAAAATCGAGGTATCGTTTAAGAAATAAACCATTAAACACAAGAAAAGTATGATCCTTAGCAAAGCAATATGAGTATTTACATCTAAGTATCAATGTTCTACTAAGTAAACCATAATTTACATAGATAGCAAAAAAGCAATAAAAAAAAAAAGAAGCACGAATAGAGAGCTAAAGTACCTACAATTTTTTTACACGGGCTGCACCAACATTCTTAATTAAATCCTAGTGCTTCCCATCAGAAAAATCGAACTATACGTACTTTGGATATTCTGAAATGTCAGACATTAGATTATTCTTGTGACATGTTAAACTAGAACTTTGGAAGAGATGCAATTCGAGGAAGATTAAAAAGCAAATCTCCAAATGAGTCAATGCTGAACATGCCGGATTCCAGATTGTCATCATACACATCTCTCCACTCCTCTTCAGCAGCCTTCATATCTATTTGGATTCCATTGCCTTGCATTGACTCAAGATCATAAGTTGAATATGTTTTCCATCATTAGGTCCTTCGACATAGCTCGTGATGTTGTGTGAATTCGACGCTGCTGCATGATTCATTTGTTGAAGACATTCAAGAGAATTGACCATTGGCATAAGTGATATTTCGCCATAAGCAACTTGATTGTCATCAAGCAACATATCTTCCAGCATTTTTTCACACTCCAATCCTCCCATAAATACGAATGAACTCCCTGAGCCCATTTCTTCACACTCCAATCCTCCCACAAATTCATTGTTGGACCGTTGTCTTGCGTTGAGCATCCTATCGGAGTGGGGGCGAAGGGGGAAATATTCTTCATAAGAAAAGATAAAGAAGTAGTTTGGTTTGATTTGTGTAGCCAAATGATTGTGGAGCTTGGTCATAAAGTGATGTTTCCTCAATGTCATCGGATCACAATTTACAAGGAAAGTATTAGTCCTATTGGAGGAATAAGTTGTTAATTGTTTTTCTTGTTTACACAAAAAATTATATGATTGTGGTTATTTGGGGTATTACCTTGTAGACAAAGTGACTTGTCAATTGCGTTTATCACAATTAATTTCAATTGAACTAAGAAACTACTTGATCTTGCTTTTGCATTTTTATTTTGAATTGTTACTCTCATTTTATTTGCAAACTTACGTGGTTTCTATATCAAAAGAATTTAACTTTTGCCTTGTGAGCAACAAATTTCTACATTAACTTTATTTACATTCTGCCAGTGATATCTCTATTCTTGTAGCTGAATTTCTGTTACCAACAAATGGCTTGTTATTGTATAGGTTAAAGAGAACTATTTGTGCTTGGCTGAGATCACAAAAACTTGAACTTAATACAAGCCATATATAGCTTTGATGAAATATGATAATGCATGCATCTCCAAAATGCACATCCAATTACACAGTTATTAGTTATTACGGAATGAAATATAAGCAAAAGTGGTATATATGTGAAAAGTTGATGTATGTGATTTAAAATTAAGAACATATACTTTTTAGATACCCTATTTGCATATATTTCATTTCGGAGGGAGTAGAGTACTTTCCTAATTCTTAATAATGCAAATTTCTATGTGCCAATTGGAGCCTTTTTTTATTCCCAAATTATATTATGCCTCAAACATGGTTTCGGTTTTAAGAATGACTGGCTTTATACATTGAGTGGATAGTTTTGAATTTTGATTGATGAACTGGAAGGAATGACACAATCTTGTTCGTTGAGAGGATAGTTTGAGTTATGAATTGGGATCGATAATTGCCCTTTAGTTTGACTAGTTTCTGATTCATAGGAGCAATATGTTCTGATTTTGATTTAATTTTCAGTTTTAATTTGCTTATAAGTTGTTAGATTTGAAATGTCTGTTTAGATTCTCTGTGGTTACTGTAGAATTCAAACTGTTTTACGCTTAAATCCAATGGCTCTGCTGTGGCTGCTTGAAATAATTTTCATTGGGTGATCTTACAATACATAGCATAGAATGAACATTATTCTGTTTTTAGTGTAGTACAGATAAATATTTATCTCCATCCTACTTAGTTAAATCCACTCAACCTTGTCATATGAAAATCTAACACGTGAGTATCCATTCTCGGTGTGACTTACCAGTTATGAGATGTAAGAAACAACTCATGAGCTTGATTTCTATATATACATTCGGTGATCGGTGGTAAATGATACATTACTCGCATGATATTTTACTTTCGTTCAAGATAAAAGAAGATAGAAACATTTAAAGTTTGTTGATTACTTTGAATGAAGTTATTATAGATAAATTGATATTGCTTGTTTTGTTTCCTACTAGAATATGCCTGTATCGTGGAAGTTGTATGATATTGTTTGTTTGAATCAAAGTTTGTTGGTTTCTTTGAAACTCGTTGTGTCTGCCCTTCAGTTTCTGGTGCATGAGAGTTTATGTGCAGGATTTTCTCTCTTTCTTTGCTGAGTTGGTTCAGCGCTGTGGTTGTATTTTCAGTCGGCAGCGGCAGTTTCTTGCGTCTTCTTCTGTATTTTGGGGCTGTTTGTAGCTGTGTTTTAGCAGATTTTGCTCTTGGTCTGTTACCTTTTGCAGTGTCCAAGAATCTAATGTACTAAAATTATGTATTTGGACGCTCACTAATTTTAAGGTTCTCAACGATACACATTTATAACCTTCATGAATATTGGACAACATTCATGAAAAATTTAACCACCTAGAGATGAATTTTTGGATGTTACAGGAAACCTATGGAAAACCAAAAATAATAGAGATCCTCTATTGAATACTTCAAAATCTCTTTTCTTTCAGTTTTTTTGGCACACATGCCTTTGTGCTGTCAGGTTCTGCAGAGTAGTATGATGTTTCTTTACATCTGTGCTGTCAAATCCTGCAAATCATACAATGACTTTTGCAGCTCTTTTTCCCTCATCCTCTAACTCATTGATTCTTCCTCTTCACCTTTGATCTTCAAAGCCTTCTTCCTAGACAAACGGATCTGTGCCTTTGATTTATTCAAATGCTCAATCATCCTGAAACTTCGGTATCCAATAAGTCAACACAAGCAGCCTCCATTGACAACATGTTTTAGATTTCACCTTAAGGAGATTCTTGCTCTTTCATCTTCCATAGAAGCAAGGTTGTGACGACTCTTCATGTTTATGCTTCTGCTGGGATGTTTTCAGGTGACTTGGCTTTCATTTGTTGATAAAGAAGATTGGTTTAAATAGGCTTTTCTTTGCCATGACCAAAGCAAGGATGAATCATGAAACCAGCTAAAGCAACTGCCATAGGAAGATCAGCTTTGAGGATTATTGGCTTTAAAAGCCAAGGCTTTGATGTTGTGCTTTCCAACCTGCAGAGAGCACAAATTACAACAATTTCTGGAGAAATAGACAATTTTCACTGAAGTTACGAATGGAACCATCAAGTATTTTGATTGTTCCAACATATTGACCTATTTGATTGTTTTTTCCCACAATCTTGGCTCAGATTGTTAGCTTTTGCCCCAAATATACATTAGATGCAACATCCATGTTATGCAAATTTGTGTCTTTAGAATTTGTAAATACCCAAGTAAAATAATATGCATCCATCGTTAAGCTAACTTTTTTCTTTTTGGAAAAGGAAAAATATTTTATTAGTAAAGAAGCACCACTGGTGCTTAGACAAACAATGTCAGCAAAAACTACTGAAATCTCAGCATTCCATTCCCACCCCTTCAATATTATAACAGATCCTCTGTTACTCAATTCTAACTGTTACTTAATTCTAATTATTATACAATTAAGTTCAAGCAGATATTATATATTTCCACAATCAATAAGCACCTTAATCATCCCACAAACACAATCAGCACAAGTGTTGCCTGATATAATGATGCATAGATTTAATTTGGAGAATAGCTGAGCATTATGAAAAGTTGCTCGATTTTTTAACCTAACTAAATGGTCCATTACAGTTAAGAAAGACACATGTGAAATGAAGTGCTTCCCAAACTAAAGTGGAAAGATTACAGGGCGTTAGAACTATGCCTTGACATTCTAAAATAATTTGTGGGAAGGGAATGAACTATGGAGTAAGTTCCAACAAAAGTATTCTAAAATCTCAGGAATTGCATAGTGAATCAGATTGATGTTTGTGAGGCGTACCATCATTGATAAAAAGGCTTCTGATTTTGGCTTGAATTGGTGCTGGAATTTGTCTTGCCAGATAACTACAGGTCCTACAAATTCCATTGTGGAAAAGATCTTTAAGCATGAGTTGGGATTCACTTATGTGAACATAAGGATCCAAGGAACAAAAAGGACATCATACCAAAAAGAGAAATTTCCACATCCAATTCCGATCTTGAAGCCAGGTTGCAGGGTCTCCACAGTTTTGATAATGGCTTGCCAAATACAAGAGGCACCAGTAGACATAGATATATGAAGAATATGCCTTGAGGAATCCAAAGATTTTGCATAGAATCAGAAGACATGGCAGTGCTAGTAACTACAGATTGAGCCAAAGTGACCCTTCCCGCCTTGCCATCTAACCTGTTGTTAATCCTCTCCATGATAAATGCAAAATCTGAATATTTTACTCTTCTTGATAACATACCACATTCATTTATACATACCGCATTAATTTATATTATTTGTACACCTACCTATAGTAGTAAATTGCAGTATATCATTATATTATATACGACGTTGGTCAACGATGATAAGGAAATTATAGCCATGGCAGTTACATTGTCTTTACTAGTTAATAATTATATAAAGCTACCCTGCTTGTAGAAGCAATGAAATACATAATTTCAGTAAAAGCAGAGCATAGCATTAGATTTTTTGACATGATATCCACTTGGTACAACAATTGGAAACAAACCAAAACATAGTGATAAATATCAATCAATCAAACCCGTATGAAGCACTACATTAAATGGAATCCCTAAAAACTCTTCCTCCATAGTGTTCAACAAGCTCCTATCTACAACCATATCAGGCACCATTTCATATCAAAAGAAACCCGCAAGTGATTTTACAGTTCAAATACAAAGCATAAAAAAATGGATAAACCAAATAATTGCTTGAACTAGATATAAACCAAAAATGGATAAACCCGCAAGTGATTTTACAGTTCAAATCTCTTTAGCCTTGAGAGTTGAGACATCAAAATCCTCAAATCATAGGAGTCTGAGATCTGTTTTAGTGTGCTTGAGCATGATACAACCATATTTCTTCTATTCCCAACAGACTGTTATAATAGAAACTGGTACCAAACATAGAGATTTAACAGTAATAATTGACTTTTATTGTTGATAGAATTGGATTACACAAGAAATTCGAGAGTCTTGGTTCTCTCCCCTCCAAGAATTCGAGAGCTTGGTCTCTACCTCCCAAATAACCACTTTCTAATTTTCAGAATAACCCATAACAGCCCGTGGTTTCCCTTTTATTCACATACAATACATAACTATCTTAGTAACTACTTATTACATAATAACTTACACAATAACTGTCATAACTGCTATTATAAAATACAGTATTTGCTTAATAATAATAAATAGTCTAACACATTATTTCATAGTTTAATGCTCTCACCATCACGGCTCCAGTCTCCATCAATGCAGCTTGCAGCAAAGCACTGTTTCCGCCTCAGCCTGCAAGGATGCGAATATTGTGTCTTCTATCAGTATGTGACTGCTCACCTCTCAGTACCTGTAACAATAATGTTCCTGCAACAGAACCATATCCCACGTATCCACCATATATCTTCACAATCATTCAGCACCTTAACAGCAACCCTTGTCTTCCCCATAAAAAAATAAGCACAGTTATGTTCTTATTTCCATTCACCCCTTTACATTTTCCATACCCCCATAACCATGATTTTTGCTTGAGACATCACAATCCTTGAATCATAAAAATCTGAGATCTGCTAAAGTGTGCTTGAGGGTGATACCACTTTCATAAATTCAACTCAATCAATTTGAAAAGGAATACTCAAATTATGTTATTGCTTGGATAAAAAATTTGCCATGTGATTCTTAAAAAACTTGTACAAAAAAGTAGATCAAGCTCAATTATGACAAAAATTTAAACAATATGCCTCGAAATAGAACACCAACTAACCAAAGTAATATACAAGGTGAATTGAAATCATGCCAATCAAAACTGACACTCATAAAATTGAAGTCAAACTATCCACTACCATAACAGTAGCCAAACCCAAACTACAAACTTAACAGAAGGTGTCAAATATATATACTCGCCAAACCCAAACTAATAACTTTTGTTGGCAGAATAAAATGAAAATTCGAATATAGATTTGTAGCTCAACGAATTATTAATTTTCTGATATATATATATATATATATATATATATATATATTACTTCTACATAAAACTAGAGGTCATTTGCTAAAGACCAAAGATCATTCTTTTCATTGATATAGAAGTCAGACTAGTTTGCAAATGGAAAGAGACTACACATTCAAAATTTAATTAATAAAGCGAGATCAAATGATTTCTTAATATACTTACAATAATTGTGATATGCACAATTGACAAGCCACCTTGTATACAAGGTAATATCCCAATCATGTACCTCTTGAGACAACAAGAAAAACAATTAATTACATTCCTCCAATGGGAAGAATGTTTTCCTTGTATATTATTACCCGAGTAGTAGGACCCCCTCCTTTATAACCAAGTTCCTCAATCATTTGGGTACTTAAATCAAGCCAAACTAGTTCTTCATCTTTCCGAATGAAGAATAATTCTCCTTTCATCCCCACTCCAATAGGATGTGCAACACAAGGCAACGGTCCAACAATGAAGAGTTTGGTCCATGATTCCTTCACACCGAGTTCACCCAAAATTGATATGTGAAAAATAGCCCTCTCTTCGTGAAATGAGATCAAGGCAATGGACCCATTCAACACAGCCAAGTTTATCCACCGTTGTTGAATATCAATATAATCATCTTCGTCTGTGGGTATGTGTGTTGTTAAGAACACCTCATTGCACAAGTAAAATGATACCAAACATGGTCCAAGATCACTATCATATTCTTCACACAACCAATGACACACTCCATCCATGTAGACTTGGGTGCCCTCAAAACAATCCAAAGAATAAGGCATGTCAACATCAAGGTTTCCTCCACGAGTTACTCCTTAGGCTATATATCTCCCATAAGGAGTCAAATGATGTATCTCCCGTTAAGGAGTCAACCAAATTTTGTTCCAATGGCGAATTGTGGACATCATATACAAAACATACATAACGAATTAACTTATAGTCATCTATAACAGTCATACCCAAATCCTTGAAGATAAGAAACAACGCTAAAAGTAACAAAATCCTCAAGAATATCTGGGACAAGAGACTCGATTGACTCAAACGGATTGCGAGGAATGACCTTAAATTTGTGGGTAGCTGGGTTCCACAATACATGTTTGTCATCAACACAACATTCATGGAGACAAAATGTGTCATTAATGCTACCAAGACCAAAAATAGGAAAATAGGCGTCGTATGTAAATGGATTTGACCAATCTAATTTTAGTTTATTCTCAAACCTTTCACCGGAAAGAAAATACTTTATTAGGTTCAGCCAACTTTATGAGTAGAGATGGTTGGTTAAGATGAGAGTTAGATTTAGATACGAAACTGTAGCGGAACATGTTGATGAAGTGATGGTTTTGAAACAAGAGAGACCATGATTTTGCGAATGCATTCAAATAGCTTAAAAAATTTAAGAGGTGGTTTTGATTAAATAGAGAAGGCAATATCATTAGATATAAAGATGATGCTCACCTTTTCACTTGTTGCGGCCATTGAGACGAGACGAGACAAGCTTAAGCTAGAATTAGAATTAGAATAGCAATGGTGAGAAGCAGAAGTGTTAGGGTTTTGGTCGCCAGATCAGTCGGTGAAATAAGAGGGTAAATTTGTAATGCCAAAGGAGAGGTTTTTTGTTGTGGATTTAAATTTAAATAAAACAAAACTGATTTTAACATTTAGTAATAAAAATTAGTTTTTTAAAAATAATTTAATTTGTTTATGTAAAAGATTTTTTAACACGCGCAATATTTTTTAGATAGTATATGTACATAACAAATTAATCTTTCATACCACAATATTGCAATTTGAGATGTCATTTTAAATTATCAATGAAACAATTGTGTTAATTAATTTTATGAGTTATGATATTTGTACGGCTATTTTCAGACAATTTTTGTACAAAGGAGAAAAAAAAGTTTGTCAAATTATCACAAAATGACCGAACAAATAACATTCCTCTATTTTTATTATTTCTTTGCCTATTTTTTTTTTTAAGCATTCTTTGCCCATTTATTAGTCTCTTTTACCAATGGTTTTCTAACAATTGCCGAAATTTTTTATTGACACAATCTTACCAACCGTTGTAAATTTGTAATATGTCTTTTTTTATACTACCAATTATAAATTGAATTAATAAATAAGAATTCTAAAAGTTGAACCATAATTTTTATAAAACCAACAAAATTAAGTATATTATTTTTTATCCATAAACGAAATGGTAAACATAACTGAAACTCACACATGAGGTCCTATATTCAAACCCAAATGAAGGTGCTCAACCTATCAAATCCTCAAACCAAGTATATTTTTAACTCGCGCTATTCACTAAAATAAATTAGATTGTGGGACAAAGGGAAATTTTACTCATATTGTTAACATTACGTAGAACTGGAAGGGAAAAAAAACAATCAAATTGAAGCTCCCATATCTGACTTTAAAACAGCCCATTGCACACAAGAAAAGTGCCATCCTTAACATTACCAATAATAAAAGTTAAAAAACAATGTCATCCTTAACAAAGCAATACGAGTATCTAAATCCACATACCCGGATGTTTAACAAGGTAAACATAGTTTACTTGAAGGTAGACAACTATCAATGAGACTCAAAATGGAAAAGCAAAAAATAGAGAAATAAAGCACCTAGAAATGTTTTTACACGGGCTGCACCAAGATTCTTCATTAAAATAATTTCCAAATGCTAGTGCCTCCTATGAAAAAATAATTAAGCTTTTTATACACTACTTGAACATTCTGAAATTCCCAAATCGGGACTAATCTTCTGATATGTCAAACAAGAATTTTGGAAGAGATGCAATTCGAGGAAGACTAAGAAGCAAATCTCCAAATGAGTCTTTCCTCGACATGCCTGGTGCCGGATTGCCACCATAAACATCTCTCGAGTCCTCTTCAGTAGCCTTGATATCTATGTTGATCTTTGCATCATTAGGTCCTTCAATAGAGCCCGTGTTGTCATGTGAATTGGGGACTGTTGGGGGATCCATTTGTAAGAGACAGCGTAGAGAATTGACCCTTGACATAAGTGATTTTTCATCGGAGTCTGTGGTAACTTGATTGTCGTTAAGCAGATGTTGTGTAATGCCATCCATCATTTCCTGGTACTCCAATCTTTCAGCAGAAAAGGAAGGATCCCCTGAAGCCATTTCTTTGGAAATATGATGCTCAATGTGACCAAGAAAATCGCTCATTGACATAGAAGGACGGAGCCCAGGCAGTTTTATTTGATCCCAGTTTCTTGATCCCTTTGAATCAGCTTCAGAATTATACATCGCTTCTGTTGCATGTGGAAATAAAAGTCAACTTTAGAAACAAAAACACATTAATAAATAAGGCAAAAAAAAATGAACAGTTAGTTTGATTTCATTATTATGAAGCCATGTAGATGCTGCACGGACAAAACTTCTACTGATGAAAAACGATATTCAACAAGTTAAGCATATTGAATTATTGATGAAATTAACATGTCAAAACAACAGTGACAGATTTGTAGAGTCATCATAGTTTTTATGATTATACTCATTTGACAAATCTTAGAAGAGAATTTCATAATCTATCCTTCTTGGAACACAAATCATGTTGTTTTATAATTTACTGATATTTTACTTGGAATTAACAAATTGATAATATTAGTTCAGTTGAAGTTTATGGCTTTCAACATTAAACATGATGACCCTAAGAGGCAGATCTATAACAAGAAATAGTATAGCATCTACTACTTGATTTTCAAAGTAATACCTCATCCTTCCATTGATAAATTTTCAATCATTAACCAACAAGCAAAGAAGAAATGTTCAAAAGAAAGTGCATTAAAATTTAAAATTTAAGCATGAAACACAAGTGAATACAATTACCCCTTATGTAACACAATCAAAATCAGAGCCAAGTTCTTATATTACCTGAACTGGAGGAAGGTGCTTCGCAGGGCACACTATCTAAGGTAATAGCAGAAGGATCACTGTGCTCGGTCGTAAATGATGGTGACAGGGATGAATGAGGAGATCCCATGTTCTGAAAACGAGAGGCAGCTGATCCATTGCCCTTGCCTTGATGCAAATCACAATCTTTTAGATTGTGAGGGTTCTCGATAGCAGCAGATCGTGGATCAAAATGAGGTGAATCAACCATTATCTCTGACTGTTGGCTTAAGAACTTAAGACGATCGTTACACTGGACGAGCTTTTCATAATGCTTGATCAACAGTCCTTGTTCACATTGCAAAACATGCCGCCTAGAAGTTATAAAATCACAAAATGGAGTTCCCAAACAAGATGGAACAGGACATAAAACATACAAATATTAGAAATGTGTCTGCTTTCAATCACTAAAAACTTGATAATCACAATACGCAAGCTAATTAATGATACAACCAGCAGCAGGGAAGAATGTATCATACAACAATATGATTCATTTGAACGACCATAACCCTATTAAACTATAAATAAAAAGATCAAATCTCTTCTATGAATCTAAAAAGACTAAACTGAGATAGCTATTCCGTTTTAATGTTACTGATGACTCTAAAATTAAACATGCAATTAATGAACCTTAAAAAGACTAAACTCAGCTAGTTAGCAACAAATAGTTTGTTTGCTTTTGAGTTAGGGATCTCTCCAAATCATTGTATTGCAAAAACTATTTTGAAGATTTCTACCAAATACGCAAATAATCATGTGACAAACAACCATTTAAACATAAATGAGTAAATTTGGCCTAGTACCTTTGAATTTTATTAGAAACTCTTTGATAATCATGCTTGCACCGCATTAAAAGTATTATCAATTAAATCCAGCAGCTATTTTACTTCAAATCAAGGCAGAAGCAAAAAATTCATGGAAAGAAATGACACTGCTAAAATCAAATCCTGATAATTTCTTCGAAAACAAATATTGACCCAAATTTTTCTATTAATAATTTCTTCGAAAACAAATTTTGACCCAATTTTTTCTAGGAAGAGCAAAGCAGATAGCAACACGTCACTTTCGAAATATGTTTCTCTACACTAAACAAATGGAATCGGACATAAATGTAACTGAACAAGAGCCAAACAAGATGGAATAGGACATAAACATACAATGCCAAACAATTGCAAAGTAAAATATAATAAACTTGACCAAATAAATCTTAATAGAATAATTCAGAAATGCTTGTGTACAAAAAAGGAGTCGCCTAAATTCCACAGATACTATAAGCAAATTAAAACCTGACCACTCCTCCTCAACGATTTCAACAAGTTATATTGCTGTTATTTGACAACATTCTCTCAATATCCCATTTGAAAATCAATCTCTAATATTTTACATAGGGGTCAAATGCTGATTCTCCTACTCAGTTTATGACAAACCAACAAAATTAATGTACATTTAAATCTATATGATTATGAATGGATGATAGTTGAGCAAACATCCACATATCAGAGGACAGCTGTAAAAAGAATATACCTATGTATGCTGGCCTGTCCACCAGTAAAATCTGTCGTTGATTGCCACAATGTGTGCTTTCTAGGTTGAGGATTAGTCTCCCGGAAGAAAAGCGGCTGTCTGGCAACCTGCAATTCACAATATCATTCATAAATCATTGAACACGGGACAATTATCCACGCATAATTACGTGTGTGTTTAGAGAATTAAATTACCACTAAGGTCAATGTGCTAGGTCCATCATCAGGACAATTGGCTTTAAGTTGACTGATGTCGGACCATTGAATTTCTATTTTACTTTTCAGCTCACCCTCAAGAACTTCCCAAACAAGCTTCTGTTTGGCAAAGTAACACTTAGCCACTAAGTCGCCTTCATATTTTGATTTATACTGCAATAAAGACAACATTGACATGACTTAAATTCATAGAAAAACTTAAATTTCCCAAAACACAACCACACGCAGAATCTCGAACGTACCTCCCATGAACCAATTTTTAAATGTGTAGCTGGAAAATTTGAAGCCTTCAGCTTTTCAACTGAAGCCCGACCGTCCTTGTTCGCTTTAGAGTTCAAATTATCATTTGTGGTATTTGCATTAACCGAATTTTCTTGACAAAGCGTCATTTGTATCAAATCTAAGAGCGAAGGGCTCTTCCTGAGACTTAAACCCAAAGGGCTTGGCTCATTAAGTATATCATTTGTAGCCTAAACAAAACGCAAAACCATAATGAGAAAAAGAAGTCCCAAAATAAAAGTAAACATTATTAAGTGCGTGTTTAGCTGAAAAATATGATTTTGAATGAACTGATTCTACAAAATTTATGTGTTGAATAAAAAATAAAAAAATTCTAAATTGCAAAGTAAATTCAACTCGAAGATTCAAACATATCAAAATTGAAAACCAATTTTAGAAGTCTAGAATCAATTACGACTCATAAAAATAATTGAAAGAATATAATATGTTTAGAGAGAGATGACGAACTTTGTGACGCTTGTTGAGAGGAGCATGTTGATCTTGAATGGGATCCTCGATCTCAAATTTAGGCGAAATGGAGGAAGTAGCAGAAGACGATTCCCATTCAGAACGGGGATTCTTAGAACCCATAAATCGAACCATCAAAATTTAGAGTCAACGGAGAAGAAATCGAAGGAATAACAGAACGCAAAACCCTAACGGAAAAGGACGTAATGAGAAGAAAGAGGGCGAAGGAGAAGGGTTAATGTTAATGTTAATGTGTTATGAAAGCGAACGCGTAAGAAATTAATTGAAAGGAAAAGCATGAATGGGTCCCATCACGAAATATTTTACTGCTGTCTTGTGCGTGTGTTGGCAGACACCTGTCCTGTATATTCAATGGATATTTGTGGGCTCATTCTCATTCCTTCTTTTTCTTTCTGCAAGGAATCAGCTTTTAAGGATTCTTAATTAACACTGTTTTTTATTTTATTTTTTATGATTATAATAGTTGATAACTTAATTTTAAAAATTTTGTATGATTTTAGTCAAAAACACGTATGATTTTGTCACAAGGGTAATACTGTAATTGAGATAATATAAAAAATTAAAACCTTTTAAAATTAGAATAATTATATATAAAAAATAATTAATAAAATTTACAAAATTATGAATATTAATTTTTTAAAAAAATTAAATATGATATTCTTGCTAGGCTAATTTGTTATTGGCAAATTACAAATTATATCATACAATTATTTAGTTTTTTTATTGGCAAACGTTAGTAGTTAGTTTTAAAAAATTATTTAGTTTTTTTTTTTACTGAAAGCAACTTAAGTGGAATCGTTAATTAAGAAAAGTCCAATAAAAAAATGATAAATCTCAAAAGAATAAAAATGGTGACTAGACCAAGAACAGGTCACCCTGTCAAACTTACGAACAACCATGTTCATTTGTCGTCAAGTACATTTCACCTTGAAGTTATAATGTAAAGATAATATAGAAATAATAGATGAAACTATAACATTAAATTTGAAGGTTCCTTATCTGCATGATGAAATATAATCGGCCAAATTAAATGAATCTATCTCTAAAATCACATGCGTCCATCCTTTATTAATAGATAAACAGATGTCTTCCATAAGTGTCATGGCTTCTCCTTCAAGAACAGTCATTTGAGAGGTAGTCCAGGAGGTTTGAACCAGGAAGAATTCTCCAACCTCATTTCGCACACATCACCCAACACATGTAAGATTTGTATAGTCATGGAATGTTGCATCAACATTGCACTTCAACCATCCTATGACAGACTTCACCCACCGCACTTCAGATCTATTGACGGGAGTTGTACTCCTTCAAGAACTAGGAACAATCTCCGCTGCATTCTACTGCTGCCAATTACTTAATGCTTGTCATTCAATGTTGGTCGCGATGCCTGAACATCGCTCCACACCAAATCATTACGCGCCGCCCAAACCTGTCATGCTAGAGATGCCACTCTCCGCCATATCTAGACTTTCATTGATGCAATTATGAACTCGCCCAATCTGAAACAATATAGTGATCGATGAACCAACAAGGAACCAACTTTCCTTGACCATATTACATCCAGCAAAAACATGTCAAGCATCCTCAACTTCATCTTCACACCAAGGACAATGTAAGAGACATTGGATGTGTCTTTGAGCTAGCTTAACACGCGTCAGCACACATCCCCGACAAATACGCCATACCAAGTTGCGCACCTTGCGTGGAGCATTTATTTTCTATAGGCTATTCCAGTCACCCGACCCGACACATGAGATTTGAATCGATGGAATAATGTCTCTCATAACTATACGGTATCCAGACTTCACTGTGTACTCTCCATGTGTTTCAGAGTAGCAGCTGGGATTATTTAGTTTATGTAACATATATAACAGAATTATTTAGTTACTCGTGATTTTATTTATTCAGTAGTGTCAATGATTATTTTTTAATAAAATCACCTAACGAAATAGATTACAACGACCACATGGTTCACCACAAAAAGTTCATACGAAAAAATAAAGTTCATAAGATTATGATGACCACATGATTTACAACAAAAAGTCCATAAGGAAAAAAATTGATTTACCACAAAGACATATGTAATGCTAAATAGGAAGATGGTAAATGTGAATTGTAGAAATGGAAATGAAGTAAATATAATTGTTATTACATAATACACGAAGGACAACATTTTCACGAGTCACTGTTATTTCAAGTGGCAAAAACTACCTCAATTCATTTGTAAAATAAAACAACTTTCAAATGGTGTAAAAGCATATTGGAGACTTCACAAATCCTTAGACAGGACCATGCTAGATTCATAATTCAGATTTGCAAACACAACATTTAGGTAGCTTTTCTGTTTACTTTCAGATATGGCAAAGCTCCAATTACATTGTCATAGTCACTTCTGTTGACTTGAATCTGTGTACGACAATAAACAAAAGTTAGAGATGAAAAAATTGATTCCATAACTAACTTATATGTTGGTGTGTATTTCAAAACAGAATCAGAAAATGTTCGGTAAAAATAACTTCAACCAAAATGCCACATTTCAGGTGAATCCAAGCCAGACACTTGAGCTTCTCCACAGTATATCAAATATCATTCTAGTTCTAGGAATCCAAGTGTTGTCAAGATGGATGTGGGTTTGGTATAAGTACAAAAGTCAAGATGAGATGAAATTCCTTCTAAGTGATAGAATTCTATACTGTGAGTAATATTCAATTTGTGTCTCACAAAAGAATCAACTTAAACACCACTACAATTCAGTTCCATTGATAATTTCAATCAATTTATCAAGTACAAAGACTTTATTTTGGTCCTGACTTTATTTTGGTCCTCACATTCCATAGAAGGTTGTAATTTATCACTTCACATAAATTTGCAGATAAATTTCAGCAATAAATATTTGCGGACAGTAGAACAGAAAATTGTGGATGTTTTTCTTAAGATTATTAAATAAAAATTGAAAAGAGCAACTTGGAATACACCCATCAAGGCATTTTCTTAAGATTTGCAGACAAGTCCTAATTCACAATTTTTTTATTTAAATGATATGATCTGAATACAAGTGTCATAATAAGACTGCTTTTTACGCATATCCAGTTCAAACCCATGATTTCATAGCTAATTTAGAGTATCTACAATATAGATCATTCAAGGACAACGATAGCAACTGAAATGTTAACATAGAAAATAAGTAACAATTCCCTTGAATCCAAACAAACAGCAGAGATTTGAGGCCACCCTCCCAAATTCCTAAAGCCCCCTACTCCTTCCATTTGACAAGATAGGTCACTCTCTAAGGCTCCCCTCTTATTAACAAACAACATGACTTATGTCCTAGTTAGCCAACTTACTAATTAACAATATCCGCTATTGAGCGATGAAAACTTGGTATTTGGTTTAATTTTAATAGTAGAATCACACAAAATAAAAAATCATCAAGAGAGAAAAAAAAGATTAAGGACCAAACTCAATCGTGTGATAAGTTGATAATTCATAAGATAGGCAGGTAAAGGCAAACTCTTTTCGAGTTTGTTGTAAGACATCTCTACTCATACTTGATGCATAATATCAAAACGGTTTTAAGGGCATCATCCTATATGGACATGGAAATCGGAAAGCAATATATGTTACCTACTTGAGCTACATAATGTATATTAACTACACCACACATTGTAGATATTTTGTTTGGTGCACAATGAAGTGTTTTAGTTTCATAAACTTTGCTTTATCCTCATGACACATGAAAAATCGAGAGAAGGCAGGGAAACAAAATTTATGTTCCATCCATTCCCATTTCCTAAAAATCACCCTCTTCCAGTAATCTCACAACCCAGCCCCAAGAAAAAGTCACCAAAAAGGTATGAGACTAATATACTTCGCTGTGAAAGTAGTTCATTTTCCAAATAACGCACCAAAAAGTAAACAAATACTGAATACAGTTGTAAGCAATGAATAGGTTTAAATTAACAATCCAATGAAGAATGATGATAATAATCTAATATAACTAATGAGCAAAGATTAAACAAACCATTTTAGAGAGTCTCAATTTCCTCTTTTTATTCTTTTTGTAGAGCAAATGTTGCTTTCCGGCTCTCCTACGCACAATTTTTCCGGCACCAGTAACCCTAAATCGTTTTGCTGATGCCTGTGAAAAATGAAATTCAATTAAAACAATGATACATAGTTAAAATTGAAGTGGATTTGAAAGAGGATAGAACCTTGTGGGTTTTCAATTTGTAGCCTTTAGCAGATACGATAGTGAGAGAGCGAGGAGAAGTAGTAACCATGGAATGGTTTTGGCTAAGAATTGGAGCGGAAATGCTACTAGACCAATTGAGTTTGAGGGAATTGACATTGTTTGAGAAAGGTAATTTAACTGAACTGAGAGAGACACGGGAAGAAGACGGTGTTGAAAGTCTCAAGGCGGCAAAGGAGGAGACTGTGGCTGTTGCAGAAGCCAACGCCATGTTAATGTTAAGAGTGTGTTTGTGGTTCTTGTAAATTGTGTGTCTATCTCGTTATTTTGTTAAGATAGATTGAATAAGATTACCCCGCGGTTGTGGATAAAGAAGATACA
>Ga0315915_1000714_pt1 | contig 36311 bp, 16 predicted proteins | sample MpolbnodulesMG_FD_207738 | JGI IMG/M metagenome (GOLD analysis project Ga0315915, IMG submission 207738) | Medicago polymorpha root nodule microbial communities from Los Angeles, California, United States - branched nodules | ecosystem: Host-associated > Plants > Roots > Nodule | place: USA...
TAATTTTGAAATTCAGTTGATAATCAACCCAACCATTTTGCATCAAGTAAATTCGAAATTAGGTTAATCTAGAATAATAAGAAATGGAAATCAACCTTAAACATCAACATTAGAAAATAAAAACAGAGAATGAGAGAAGGAAAGAAGAGGGGAAAATAGAGAAGGATGAAAGAAGGACACCACTGTTGGTGCACCGCCGAACAAACTTCAATGGCAAAAATGGTTTGTGAAGAAAGGGATAAGTGAGGAGTGTGTGAAAGCAAAGAGACAAAATTCATCCTAAATAAATGGAGATTGTCAATTACTCTAGTTTTGAAGTAAATATATGATATAAATGCACATATTTCAAGAATTGAAAACATTAATATCACATATTTACTTCAAAACTATAGTAATTGACAATCTCCATTTATTTAGAAAATTGAGAGGATCTTCACCCTGTTTTTAGCCGTTGATCTATCATTAAAAGAAATGGAGGGCTCAGATTGTTTCACAGGAGAAAACAGGAGAAAATTTTACTGGAGACAATCCTTTCCCCAATTAAGAAGCATGTTTTCTTACAGTTGTCATGGTCGATTGGAATTGAGAGACTTTACGGAGCGAAGAATGAAGTGTACGGATCAAGAGGTTATTCGGCTAGGAAAGAGAACATTTAAGGTCAGGGCACTTCCCCATACTTATCATAAATGTAACTAATGATTAGGTATTATAATTTAAAGAGCATGATTCATAATTATTGTTGTTGAAGGAAAATGTAATTAAAATAGAAATTTATATGAGAAAATGTAACTTTTTATAAAAGTGATTATTTTTAATATGTTTAATATGATGTTTATGTATGAAGCTTGATGTAGAAAGATTTATGTAAAGAGAATTGTGATTGTATTATGTCTTACATGTGTTGCGATGTTTGAGAAAGAAATGTTTGATATATGATAAATTAAAGAAAGAAAATAGAGGAAATGTGAGTTTTATGAAAAAATTGGATTTTTGGAGGATTATTTATACTTGCTTGTGTTTGCCTAAGTGGTGGGATTGCATCTCTGTTTTCATCACCCTGGTGGGATTGCATCTCTGTTTTCATCAGCCTGTCGTGACATATACATTGCATGCTTACCTCAGTGGCGGATATAAATAAATTATGTTTGCTTGTGTGACGGTTTAAAAAATATTGTTGCCTGTGTGGGGGTTAAAAAATACCGTTTGCCTGTGTGGCGCTCAAATAACCATGTTTGCCTGTGTGGCGGTTAAAAAAATATTGTTTGCCTGTTTGACGCTTAAATAACTATGTTTGCCTGTTTGACGCTTAAATAACTATGTTTGCTTGTGTGGCGGTTAAAAAATATTGTTTGCTTGTGTGGCGCTTAAATAACTATGTTTGCATGTGAGGCGGTTAAAAAATATTGTTTGCCTATGTGGCACTTAATAATCATGTTTGCCTGTGTGACGGTTAAATATTATGTGTGCCTTAGTGGCGGATCATATCCGGGTCATTTAGTTTTAGGAGCATGCATAACATTGCATAAGAACCTAGATAAAAATAATGAAAGAATGATGAATTTTGAGTAATTCTTTCTTTTTGGCAGCTTATGTCTTGTACAATTTATTTTATAATATCGTACTGTATGTTTCGTTTGATATGTATGGTTTGTGGTTTATGGAAGTTGACACCTTACACCAACATTTTAGGTACTAAAGAAGAGATGGTGTATACTTTGGTTTCCATGCTTGAATCGCGTATGGGGATGAATTTGGGTTTTTGATTTAATTGTTTTTTTTAAACTACTTGAGTGATGTTTATTTTAAGAACCATAATAAGATATTTTATCCAAGTTTTGTTAGTTGATTATTGATGAAAAAAAATAGTAGTCTCATTATAATAAAGAAGTAGGTGTAATGTCTTGGATAAAAAAAAATCCAGGGCGTTACAATAACAATGCATACACGTTGCACCAAAGGTTAATTCAGCAAGCATAACTTTTCCAACATTTGGAAAATAGACATCTCTTTCCCATAGGAAGAAACTTTTTTTAGTAAGTGAAATAGAAACAGAGTAAGATGATAAGATTTAAGCTGAAATCAATAGTTTAGGGGGTGGCTTAGAGTCGGTGGTGGTGGTGGTGGGTCTATTGCTGTCTCATGAGTCATGAGAAGTTGAAGACAGCAAGAAGAAAAATATAGTGTGGGCAGCCTATAGTAAGATCAATGTTCCCTTTCAATCTAATGGTTAAAAAAAACTTTCCCATGGTGGAAAAGGATTGACCTTTCCCATGTTAAATGCCACCCACTTTTGTACATTCTCTTTAACACTTATTATTTTATTGGATGGAATCAATACACGTCTCAACATTTTATTTGAGTTCTATTTTCAAAGCATAAATCCACAACGATCTAAACCAACAAGAGAGTGAGTATTAGAGAGTGTGTTCAAAAGAGAGTGTTGTTAGCATTACTCAATGTAGATTTATTTGTGCTCAAATATTGTGGAAAATTTTGAATTTTTTTCGTTTCCCATAATTATGAATGTATTAAACAATTCATAATTAATTCATCCATATTTCAAACTACATAATTTTTTGATGAAGTTTTTTATGATGTTATAACCATGTCAGCAAAATCAGGGAACACAATTTGACACGTGAGTATATGCTTACTAAGTATAAAATTGCAAATTTTGGTCAAAAAATTAAATAAGTTGGAGCTTCTTCGTAATTTATGAAAACATCCTATAGGAGTTATCTCCTAAATTCTTTAAAGGACCTAAGAGACATTGAGGGAGCCGAAAAACTACCACTCGTATAAAAAGCTCAAATATACTATACAATACCAACAAATTTCTCATCTACTTTTGTTCTAGATTTGAGAGTGTGACCATTCAAAGAAAAATAAGGGGTCAATTGTTGAAATAGTCCCTTTAATTTACGTGAAGTCTGAAAATAGTTCTTATAAAAATAAAATTACAAATTATACCCTTATAATTTGAGATTCATCTATTTTGGTTCTTCAACAATTCAATCACACACGAGGCGCTGACGTGAAAGAGAATCTTGTCACATGAATGCTAACACATGTATTTTTGTATGACTTACATTATTTTGTCTAAATTGTTTTTGAAGTAGCAATAAACGTTGTAAGAAAGAGGAAGTTTGAATTGTGACTCTTTTTAAATTATTCCTGAAACTTAATCAATTTATATACTCAAGAAAATTCTTGGTAAATGTTAATCAAATATAATTATATAGTTCTATAAAACAAATGTTTTATATCGGTGTTAGCCTGAAATTTCAACAGGCTCATTTACTGCAGTCAACATTAGTTGACTTTTATCTTTGCAAGAATTGAAGTCTTTTTCCTTCAACTTAAGAAGTTCGACGAGATGTGGACTTAACGCGAAAAGATTTAAAAACCTTAAAGTTCGACAAAACAGGAGTCAGGGTGCAAGACCGTCGAAGCCAAGCAATTCCTGTTAAGGCGGGAAGATTTCAAATTTCAAAGACAAGCGGTTTCCTCAAGGAAAATGTGGGAGACAAGCGGTTATCCAAATGGAAGAAGTGCTGATCATGGAGTTAGGCTTTTTCCAGTTATTTTGCTATATATAAATAGTAGTTTTCCATAGGGAAAATAGGTCACAAATCATTTATAGAAATTCTAGAACACTCGAAGTACCAACGCGAGAGAAAAGAGTTATACAAAATGTATGTAGAAGATTTGTCGAACCACCTTTATTTTTAATGCAATGCAATTTATCTTTTCTTGAAGTTTTTGCACTTTTAACTTTTAGTCTTTTATTTTGCATTTACCACGTTTCTTTTTTACTTTAAAACCATTTTCTATCGAAAGACGTCATACGGTCTCGTCCTGTTCATAAAGCAACCTATGAACTTGATGAACGCGGACTCTTTTTCTTAAAAACAAATGCACAACATGTCCTAGGATTTCTGGTTTGATCCTGCTTGCAATAATCAAAATCAGCCCTTATTGTTTACCAAAAACACTGGTAAACAAATTGACATATTATTTTATGGTGAGTGAGAAACCCAGTTTGGAACAGAAAGGGGTGAAACATGGTGAAATATAAAGAAAAGGGTTCATAGAATTGTGTCACAATTTTGGAAATTGTGTCGCAATTGTATAACTAGAAAGCACTGAAAATTCTGCCAGCAAAATCGTGACACGGTTGAAAAAGCGTGACACGATTTTGATAGCATCAGGTCCAAAAATCAGATTTTCAAAAGTGTGTTTTCCACCATTTTAAGCCCTTTCAAGGTTCCAAATCAATCTCAAACACACCCAAATCATCACACTAATGTCACCTAATCACTTATACATTAATCCCACCATAATCAACTTAATTTTACTCATCAAAATGACTTATTCCTCAAAAGTGTTTAAAATGGCTTTTAACTCAAAAACCCAAATTTCACCCAATCAATTTCCCTCCCAAACATAACAACTTAACCACAACAACACATTTATCAACACCCAATGAATGAATTATCATCACCAACATAACTCAACACCATTTATATCATATAATCATGAATTCACCAACAATCAACAACAACAACACCATCAATTTTCATCATTTTAAGTTAAAACCTTAACATAATCATTTTGACACATAACAACTAGGAAGTTTAAGCACAAACAACAAGTTTCCAACAAAATTCACATACTCAAATTTATCACATAATCATGAGCACGAAAATCAACATTTAAAATCAACAAAATCATAATTCATTCAAGTCACTTGCTTTTACTAGCAAGAATTTTTACAATCTTTGTGCTTTCTGCACAACTTCGATTTCTTTTACAAGAGTAAGTGGATTTGAAAAGTATTAATCTTCTTGAAAGACTTAATACACGAAAAGAGAAGCTTGCTCAAACTAAGATATAATTCTTGAGGGATTGTAAATAAAGTGGTTCTTGATGAATATTGTTCTTTTGCTCAAAAGTTGTATGTTCCTCTTGTTGTAGTCTTCTATTTATATAAGAGGAACTCTTGATAACTTCATTCTATCTTGCAGCGCAAGACTCAAGTGAGTTTCTGAGATGAAACTGATTTCTGAAAGTTGAGATCGATCTCTAAAACTGCTGAAGCTTTGCTTTGCACTTTGTTTCATGTTATGTGAGGCATGAGCTTTGTACATCTCATTTGTTTATCAATTCATGCAGTAACTTCAGTCTTGAGCCCAAAGAAAAGGCTTTTCTTGTACTAGGTAGCTTTCCTTGTCATGTTGTGAGGTGACCATAAAGAGAATATCCAAAGGATCATAGTTTTGTATTTGTCATACATCCATGATGTGTTGTCGTGATTACATTGGCCCTTGTCATGCTAAGCTTTTTGCACATGATATTAAATATGTTCTTTTTGTGCATATGTATATTTGTCGTAAGCTTTTATGATTAAAAATTCTTTGTCATGACATATCTTATGCTTCACATATTTATTGTTGCTTTAAACGTGACATTCTCAACACTTCCATTGCCATGTACATGTTTTTCTTGTTTGAGCTAAGTCCACATTTGAGATCAATCTCTTTATCATAACATGGTGCTTTGCTTGGTAATCATATAATGCTTTTATACCTTTGGCTTAAAAATAAACACTCAAGAGCACAAGTTATATAACAATAAAATTCAGAATTAATAAAGTTTAATTTAATATTGTTGTTATCTTTAAAACTAAAAAACAGAGATTTGGATTTTATATCAACAATATCAAAGTTTTTCAAATCATCAATTTGAAGTTGTAAGGCAATTGACAGTGTGATTGAACATAAGATACAATTGAAGTCACTTTGGAAGGACTGATGGTGACTTTTAGTATACTAATAACAAGCTTCTGAATCTGATTCTCATTGTCTAGAAGCCTTTTCACTGAATACAGAAGTGAATAACCTAATTTCTGATTTTTACGGCTTGACTTGTATGGAAGGTTGAAGATCTCAAAATGAAAGGATGATGATCCAGTCCACAAGGACCTCTTTTTCGTAGACAATTTTGAAGTTCTAACCCCATCTTTCATGGGCAGACGAGAAAGAATAACGTGTAGAATGACATCAGGCAAGTCACTTATCATGTCTTTTTTGTCAGCCATACTAACGCTTTGAACCTTAGAAGCCATGCCTGCCAGTAAAGTTATAAAAATTTAATAGAATGTGGATTAATAAACAAAACATAAAACACAAAAATGAAACAAAATTGACACACCACCAACAAAGAATCAAAACCAGATAATGATAAGAACTTGCAATTGAAGGCTCAGAGATATGTGGACCTTTGGTGCGCTATGGTGAGAGTCCTCACATGCATTCAAAGTTAAGACTAGCTAAGGTATATCTTTGGGTAGTGAAAGGTCAAGTGAATAGTTCTTAGGAATGTTATATTTTGAAGTAAAACAACTCTGAGTTACTATTTTGAAAATTTAAGATAAACATATTTATTGTTTATTTTGAAGCCTACGAGAGTTTTCAGATACTCCTATTTTATTCATTTCTTTTAATAAGAATTTCATAAGTTTATGTCTCAAATTTTTTGGTTGTTACTAATAAACATAAATAATTAATGAATAATAAACATAAATAATTAATTAATAATTAATGAATAATAAACATAAATAATTAATGAAGAATAAACATAAATAAATTAATAATAATAAATTCAAAAGTTGTACTTATAAATTCAAAAGTTGTACGACTTTAATTATATATATATATAACGACGACCAAAACATGAACGAACGTAAATTTTGTCATGAACGTGTAAGAAATTTGCATGAGCTACACTCCTGTTCCCCAATTGGTCAAACCCTTCCAAAACAAGCATGAATTCACGTCCTAAATCAATAGCGTCAAAAATAGAAAGACGATGCATTCAAACCACTAAGACCATTTGAAACACATTGATGTGACACATTTACATTTTCATTTTCAATTTTTGATTTCAGTCATTTTTTATTTTTGATTTGAGCACAAATTATTATTTCCTTATTTTTATAGGCTTAATGATGACATATCAATGTTTTAAAAACCGAACCGGTCATCAAATCGGCAAGGTTATGGGATCATTGCTTAAACCGCATGACCCAACCGGATTAAACCGAATGACACAAATTTAATTTTAATAAAAAATAGTTTTCTGAAAGCAATAAAAAATAGGTTTTTTTTAGAGGATCAATAAAAAGTAGTTAAAATATATCATTTTTTTATTGTTTTAATTTAATTATAATCCATCTGGGAATAAAATATAGGTTTTTTTTATTGTTTTTTATTGCAAAATTGAAAGGGGCATACTATGTCAATGATGTAATTCAACAAATAATCAATGTAAATTGAAAGAGGCATGTTGTTAGCAATTTAATTCAACAAACAATCAAAAGACACAAAATGTGATTAAATAATTGATGTAACATCCAATTTTTATTATTATTTTATTAATATTATTATTATGTGATATTAGTAATATTTAAAATTTATTTGTTTATTATTTTTACTTGGTTCAATTGATGAGTTAATTGATTTTATGAAGTAAATGGTATTTTTGACAATTTAGTAGAGGAAGGTATTTTTGTGATGTTATAGAAAATAAAAGATTATGAAGAATTAAGAAAATAGAGGTGTATGAGTAAAAAGGAGGTTTAAGTGAACTAAATGTGCAGTGTTTTGTGGAGAGAATAGAAACTAAGCTCATTAAGTCTTATGAGAACCAAACCCAAAACAAGTGAAGTATAAATGTGTTGTAGTATTTGTAAATTAGAGTTGGAAAATCATTTGTAAACGTTTAGAGAAAAGAGACAAGAGGTGTAGAAAAGAGGAACTAGAGAGAAAGATGAGGAAAGCTCAAGGAATCAAAGAGGAGAGGGAGACCCAAGCTTGAGGGAGGCTAGTTTTGAAGAGTTAAGAGGTAAAGGGGGATTTCTATTCACCTTTGGGATTTTTACGAGCAATTGGGTAGAAAATGGGTTTTGTGTGATTCATGCTATTTTCATGATTTTGTGATAAAATGATGTTGAATTTGTGTTCTAGTATGTTGTTGTGATTACGGGTATTTATTTAATTGTGAATACATGATGTTGTCATGCCAAATTCATAATTTGAATATGTGAATATTGTGTTCTTGAGTTTTATGATGACATGAGTGGAAATTATGAAATGGTTGTATGAATTGATATTTTGATGTTATGTTTTGATGGTGAAAATACACATGAGTTTGATTTGGTGAATGTTGTTGTGGTAATTATGAAGAAGAGAGGATGTTGATGTTGTTACCATGTTTAGAGGTAGAATTATCTATGTTGTTACCATGTTTAGAGGTAGAATTATCTATGTTAGAATTGAGAGAAACTACTTAAGACAATTTGAATCATGAAAACTTTTTGTGTTAGGTAATTGAGTAGATTAAAGTAAAATTAGGGTATAATTGAATGAATAACTTTAGCATGATGTTCAGGGTCGAGTTTGGCGAGTTTTGGATCGAAAAATAGGGTCGAAAGAGGTTTTCCCGGGGCAATATCGTAGAAAAAGTTACATTTTCCCTTGCCTGTGCAAAACGCACAATCATGCGCCTGTAAGCACGAATCGTGCGTTTTTGTCTGTTTTTCCCGGTGTGTTTTTTTAAAAACACATGACCGTGCATTTTTCTTTTTGTTGTAAAACCTCTTCTTTTTTTATGCTCTTAAAGGTGCCCTAGATGCGTAATAAGGTCTTGAATCCTTAAACTTGAATGATATGGGTATAACTTAGTATTGTAAGAGTACTTCCTTTAATTTCTGATGAATTTAACATAAGGCGAGTGATAGGAGAATTATAGAAGAACTAAGACCATCTACAATGGGGAGTCCTTTCCCTATTAAGCACCATTTTAAATAGGTACCTCTTTGTGACACCAATGAATATGGTGCTTATGAAGGTGGGTGTTTGTATAGGCACCGTCTCTCTTCTATTACTCATGGGTCCCACATGTACAATTAATTCTATTTTTTTTATATATTTAATTATTGTATTATTTTGATATTAAAAAATAATTATATAATAGTTGTAAATAATAGTTGAATTTGATTCCTAAAAAAAAATAGTTGAATTTGAATTTGCTTGTAGCATAGCCGTTGGAAATTTTAGTTGACATTTCTTGTATTCAATTACTCCTTAAAAAAAATCTGTACTTAATTACTTTATTTTTTCCTTTTTTTCTTTTGAATAGCTTCATCTATATAAATATATGAAGAATGGCTTTTATAATTCACTATAAACTTTTACCAATTTGCTCTCTAAAAAATTTAACAACATTGTAGGTGTGTTCACCAAATGGATCCAAACCAAAAAAACCCTTTTTTCAATATGATGCAAAATTATTTCAATGGGGTAAAAATAAAATAAAAATGTTCGTTTTTTTTAAGAAGACAAAATGAGATTAATAATCACCAAAATTATTTCAAATATAAATATATGAACAATGGCTTTTATAATTCACTATAAACTTTTACCAATTTGCTCTCTAAAAAATTTAACAACATTGTAGGTGTGTTCACCAAAATAACCCTTTTTTCAATATGATGCAAAATTATTTCAATGGGGTAAAAATAAAATAAAAATGTTCGTTTTTTTTAAGAAGCCAAAATGAGATTAATAATCACCAAGAGCAACTCATCTCGCACAAGGTGTGCAAAGAGAATCACTCCTCAAAAGAATACAAATTCGAGTTGTATGTTGCCGGACAAAAAATATTCGTTTTTTTAATAATTTATAATTAAATTATTTCAATATTTTAAAATTATATAACTATGAGTTAAAATGTAGTGATATAGAGTTATTGCTGTGATCCAATTAATAATTATTTTGAGATGCTGGGTTGGAGAGATTGAGTGCTTATTACATATTAATTATAAAACAAATGACGTGTACAGTCATGACCCATTTAAGCACCCAAATGGTGTGCTGCATTGTGAATGGTCTAAGATGAGACGTGAAAAGTTAAATGAGATAGTAATGACGAAAATAAATGAGATGTTGATTTATATTGATGATGAGAGTAAAAATGCTTATATTATAAAGATGATGTTTATCTATACATGATTATATAATTAATTTATAAGCAGAATGAGAAAAACAATATTAAGCTTAAGTATAAAAGTTATTCTAACAAGGACCAAAATGTTCTAGAGAATGATTAATATTAAATAAAATGATTAAATTATATTTAACCGTGAATGTATATTTAAGCAATTGTTTTATCTTGGATCAGAATGCTCTGGAGACAGACCAGAGTACTCTGGATTAATTTGGTTGTATTTTAATTAGGACTAGAAAGTTCTGGATAGATATTATGAATGTGATAGTGTGTGTGGATTGTGTAACAAAAATAACGAGAGAAGGGGAAGAGAGAATAACACAATAGATTTATCCTAGTTCACCAAAACCGACTACTTTCAGTCCCCACACCTCGTGTGAGATTATCCACTATAGTATCCTGCTAACAGAAACTTCTGACTAGCACTATAAGTTCTTGATTACACTAGATCAGTCTGTTACACCCTGTATTATAAACCTCGGCAGACTTCTATAATTCTTTGCTTTCACACGAGAAAGGTTGTTACACTTCTTTCTCAAACTATTGTTATGAATAGACTTGAGAACAAAATACACTTTGTATGATGAGATAAGTCTCGACCAAATAAAATTCTCAACACATGTTTGAGATTTTAATAAACAAATTCGAATGAGTATGAACCAAATGATATATTGAGAGAGCTTAAAATTTGTTTGTTTATTTGTGAAGAGCTTGTATGTAGTGATGATTTTCACTTGAGAGAATGCTTGCTTTCAAAACTCTTGCTTTGATTCTTCAAGTCTTCAAGTATTTATAGATGTGGAGTGCCTTGGTGATCAAGTGTAAAAATAGAGTTGTTGGACGTGTTTTTACAACTGTCTAAAACTTCAATTGATTTCTATTTTCTTCTTCAAAACGACAAGAATATTATTTTACACATCCAGAACATCCTGGATGTCCAGCTTGCTTTATGCTTCCATGTGAGAGGCATCCAAATGTAATAAGTTGTTGATAGTTGTAAGAAGTGACATGCTTATGTTATTCTTTTGTCCTTTTGATGATGTCACATTTAATTCACATGTGTTTAAAGTCTTTATGAGATATATTGCTTTAATGGACTTTGTTTCTTTTTCTTAATGGATCGAAAATCTTCATTAAGGCCCAAGATAATTCTTTCTTCATTTTGCCAATCATCAATGATTACATGTCTTCATCTGGTAAGGCATATGCATGTCTTGATCTTCATTTTAATGATTCAATGGTTGAATAATCTTGTAAAGCCAAATTTTATCTTTTTACTGGTTTGTCTTTTGACGTAACTGCTTTGTTTGTCTTATGATACTAGAAAATTCTCGTGATCATTCTCATGAAACAATTCACACAAAACAAGTTAGTAAATAACAAGATAAAATTAATTTAATATATTTGTAATCTTTAAAATATCAAATACGGATTTTATCAACAACAGTTTTTTCCTCACAATTTCTTTCTGCCTCATTATTTTTTTCTAAAATTAATTGAGGGATTGAAATAAAGAAAAAGTGACATATACATAAAGTCTAAAGAAGTGATCTATGTGTCTAATTTTTTCATTCTTTTTTGTAGGCATGTTTATGACATTAAAATAAAGCCTTATACATAAAATTAGAATTTTTTTGACAAGGGGTAAATTAATTATGAATTTTTAAAGTGCAAAGACAACGAAAACCTTGACGAGAAATCAAATTTTGAGCTGACATTTTGTAGAGACCTATATTAAACTACATAGAAAGAATTTGTAGAGACCCCGATTTGTTTCAATTTTTAAATTAAAACGTGAAATTTTTTAATTTTGTTCTGAGTAAGCATATATTTACTGGGTCAAATTATGTTTCAAAATTTTGCAAGCATGCTTAAAACATCATATGAACCTCCACCACGAAATTTTGTAGTTTTTAAACGAGGGACACATTAATTATATATTTTAAGAAATTCACTATTATCGGGAACAAAAAATTCATAATTAATTTGTTTCGTGTTTAAAAACTTCAAAATAAATACAAGGCGTCTTTGAAATTTATAATTATATGGGCAATGAGACATGTTTATACGTTTTGGTCGAAAAATCAAAATAAATTGAGGCGTCTTTAGAGTGCTATTAAACTATGCATATCCTTTCTATCGATTTTTATTGAAGTCTCTGCAAAAAAAAAAAAAAAACCAACTCAAAATTCAATTTTATGTCGAGGTTTCCATTGTTTTGCTTTTTGAGTTTTTAATGCTTTAAAAATTTATAATTAATCTGTCCTTTGTTGAAAAACTTTAATTTCATATAGGAGGCCTTATTTTAACGGCTTAAACATTTCTGAAAAAAATGATGAAAAAAAATTCAAATTCTGGGTTACTTTTCTGGATTTTTTTTTTGTTTATAAGGAAAAGATAGTGAATTTTTTTTTAATTTCAACCCGCAATTAATCTTGACAAAAAAGAGGAGGTAAAATAAATTATGAAAAAAATATAAATAAATTTTGAGGCAATATTTTTTTTATCACATCATCAAAAAATCCATGTGTAGGTTGCCGCAAGTCAAAATTCTCTGTCACGCCAACTTTTTATGAGTGACTAAGTTGTTAGATGACTAAAAAAGAAAGTCAAATTATAAAGATATTACCTATGTTTTATTTTTACAGGAACTATTTCAGAACTTCATGTTCATTACATGAAGTATTTCAACAATTATTTTTATTTTTTTTATCACCAACCCACCAAAATAACATCAAAATTACTGTAATTCATTTTATTTTCATCTAAGGTTCTCGTCTCTTTGTGTTCAACTTGGGTGTTGAATGATGAAGGATTCTTTGTATAGTATACAAGTATCATTTAACACCCAGGTAATCAAATATTTAACTTAAAAATGATTTTGTAAAAAAGAAAAAAAAAACTTAAGGAAATTATAAATAAAGATAAAGTCTGTCTATCACTATTTTGATACAGTAAAAATGACACACATCACTAACTTGAAACAAAAACTAAGATAAAAGACCATATGATTAATTTTATTTATTTATATGATAGTGTCAGGTGTGTATGTTTTGAAATGCTAGCAAAGCATTAGTTTCAATGTGTATACTAGGGTATATACTTGTGTAAAGCAGGTAGGTATTATGTGTATAAATTAAAAATTTGTTAAAAGTAAAGAAATCATGTCACAACTAAACCACTGGAATCTGGAGTTCTCTAATGCATGGAGTTTGTGCGTAATGTGTGTTAAATGTTGCGAAGTTGGGAGTACCAAATTTGATATAGGGAAATGGTAAACAATTAAATTCGATGGATAAAGGAGATTAGATGTCAGTCTTGTTAGACTTCGATGTCAAGATGGAAGTCTATCATAGAATTTACAAACAGTGTTACATAAAATTCCAATTAAATCAATGTTTGGTACCACAATTTGTTAAAATCACCGTGGTACCACAGTTTGTGCGTAATGTTTGGTACCACAATTTAATAATTCATGTCCACAACATTATATTTCTAAAGTATTGTTTGCTTTGATCTTCTGTGAGCTTCCTTGATTTTTGTTGTCCTTAGTAAAAGACATCTTGCTAGGTTGAGGAGTATGAATTTTGTATATAAACCATTCTTAATTTCGACTTTTAATCAATGTAAGATTGTTTAGTGTAACAGAACAATAGGCCCCAATCGAGGCTAGGGGACTAAAGAGTTTGTCAGCTATCGTGTGAGTCTTGCTTACACCTTGTTTTTCACAAACAACATCAATGCTCCAACCTAAAGTCCACAATACTACATTTTTATAGTATTGTGCCTACTTTGGGTCTTGTGTGTGAGCTCTCACAGTTTTATCTTCTATAAAAGATGTCTTGTTGTATTGAAGAGTGCAGATGTTGTTTTTAAACTACCTTTAACCTCGGATCGCAAACAATGTAGGACTTTTAGGTGTACCGGAACATTAGCCCTCAACAGAAGCGAAAGGGGTAAGGCGTTTATTAGCCATCATATGTGGCTTAGACCTCATTTCTTAGAGACAACACAAATTATCGAAAGTGGACATGAGGCAACAACCAAAGTTGAATGGAGGCGGTGGAGGACATTGCCTGCTTCTCAAATGGGTGTTATAATTGTAAGGACTCTAACGTTCAAGTCAATGAGAATTTTAGGAGAGTCTAAAGGTTTGATTAGAGTTGAGAATATACCTTTAACCAAAGTTCAATGTCCTTTTATAGGAGACGTGTAGGAAATAATGGTTACGTGACAATTACTTTATAGAGTGGATCCCGACATGATTTATATATTACCATCTAATTCGCATTAAAGGGTCATGATTTGATAATGACAATTGATTTCTTGTGTTGCTATAGACAATAAAGCTTATTTTGTTGGATTGAACCTTGGTCTAGTCCAAAACAATTATATTGTACTTGACTTTTCAATAATTGAGCTATTCTTAACACAGGAATGAGCTTTATTGTCCAAAACAAGCTACTGCCAGCCAACACATAATGTTGCATGCACATAATGTTGCTTCCTACTTTGTTCACCAATTGTGGCTGTACCACAAGTATTTCCAGCATTGATATAGATAGATGAGGCAGATGAAGTTGAATTTTTCATTTGTCGAAATTAAAATGTAAACTCCATCTTGGATGGATTAACTGCATTGACTACAAGAATTATTAACTCAAGTGAATCCTAATCGGTTATCAACCAACCTATCAGTGACAATATTCCAATACTTGATTAAAAAATGTATACTCGGAAGCACCACTAATATCAATTATCAACTATCAAGAGTGTTACTCTAGCTCTACAATGATGAATTCATATTTTAATGTCCTAAAACTGTACAGAAAAAAACAAACAAACTATATTTACACATTCGATAATTGAGCTATTCTTAACACAGGAATTCAGTACTTAACTTTTAGAAGTACATAAATACTACCTCAAGAAAAATAGCACATACATAAACATACAGACAAGGGAGATGCTGCCTAGAGATTGTCAGTTGTTGGATATGATTTGATTTGACATAGACGCCCACGTTTAACTCTCTTAGGAACACGTGGCTGTTACAAGACCAATTAAAAAAGAATCCAATTTATATATGTCTTCATTGCATGGGGCATTGTAGCCTCCTACATTGCTCTTTTACATCATGCACTTGTGCTTATATTAATCTTACATGCATACTCCCCCTATATGCTACTAATTAATATTTCAAAGATTCCGCATAAGTTGAGCAAAATACTGTAATTGCCACGACAATATAAGAATTTTGAAACCTACTTGATTTAATCGGGTGTTGTTCGCTTAAGATCTTGAAGTGTGTTCCTCTTCAAAGTCTTATGTTCGATTTTTTCTGATGTCAATTTAGATTGACTAACTTAGCTTTTTAAACAAAAATATAAGAATTTTGGAGGCCTTTGCAATCACATCAAAACTTTGCAATACGGAACTCCTTAGGTAAGACGTGAAAACAATTTTAAAAGTTTTTTCAATGTATGTTTGGTATCACTATGATTCTGACATATCCACCGTAATACCTATTACAATATGAATAATCAACTATAAATAGTTGATAGGTTAACTAGAGTTAATAGTTGGTTATAGTTAGTTACTCCAACTAATCTCTGTATACAAGAGCACTCATTTACCATTTTTATTATCTTTTATCAATATATATTTATTTCATACGAATCTCTATAAGTATCTTCCTCATGAGTGGTCTTATACTTGCTTTCTTGTTGATCATTTTGATCTTCTTTCCTATGATTTGATTTCATGATTCTTTATGATAGCAACTATAAACTACTAACATCATTGTTACTTCTTGTGATATGGCTGCTTATAATAATATTTGTTGTTTCTAAAAAAAATAGTTAAACTTGAACGCTCAGATTTATACACAATTGTTTGTAATTTGTAATATCAAGGTGGCAATGTGATCACTACTAATCTTGTTAGCAAACATTGGACAATACTATATTGCTATATGAGTACGTTTTAGTAAAACGAAGTAATTGATTAATACAACATGTTGTTAGTAAACTGTTACTTAGGCGTAAACTATATCATTAGCTATACCCTGTCATTACTCATTTAACACATTACATTTACAGCTAGCTAACTGGCAAATGATCTGTTGACCAGGAGAAATTTCACTCAATTAAGTATATCTGGAAGTTGACCTTGTAAAATACTAGTACATCCCTATTCATTGAATGTAGTTCATTGTTCATTAATCATTCCTACATACATTTTATTATAAAAAAAAAAAACTATCTAATAAAAAACACCTAACTTATTGAATTACTTTTAATATGTTCAAATTTGCAATTTGGATTTTGGGTTACTCACATTTTGTACATGCTATATCACATTACATATATGGGGGACCTAGACCGCTTATGTAATGGAACGCTGAATAAATTACCCTTGTGTTACCAACATGATAGGGGATATAGTTGGCAGGTGACCTAATATCTTAATTAAGTACTAGGAGTCTATTTGGTACTTGGTAGTTTATGGGAGTAAAAGTGGGGAGGACTTAGAAAGAAGAAAAAAAAGATAACAACTATACTATATTAAGTTATAGGTGTTTGGATCTTCTAGGATTACAATATATTGTGTTGTAATATGGTGTTGCAATTGTAGGGATCTTAGATTTATATAGAGAGACCCCCTAAAACTACTTTGCTCTCTAAATTTAACAATCTCTATAATTGCAAACACCATACTTCAGCTGTTTATAGAGCATCGGTGTGGCATGTCATATATGATCACATTGTTTAGATAGAAAAGAGAGAGATATACTGAATATTGCACATTTTTCTGTAAATTAACCACAGAAGAAGCATGAGTACTTTATTCACATTGCTTTTGGACTAAATATGGATCAACTCTAGTTTAAATTAGACCAAGATCCACAGGACAAAATCATAAAAAACTTCAAAATACAACTTTAAGAGATGGTTTTTTCCAAGTGCCGTTTGCATATCACAAATGTGGCAAACACCAGTGCCTCTTATATCACACTACTTTGAGATCTGATAAGCGTGAGGCCAAAAGCTCCTCCTCCATCTACAATCATATATAAAGATAGATTAAAATAAATCAAACCGTTTTCATACAAATTATTAGTTGTTTTCATAAACTATTATCGAGAGTTTATAAAAATAAGTAGAGACATGTCGTAAGTAGTATATGAAAGCTCTCTCAAATAGTTTATGCTAATAGATAAGTTCAAAGAAGTCCATCCAAACAGCTACACAAAATTCCCATCACGTGCTTACCTTGAAAAGAGTCTGAAGCTTGCTTTTCACCAAGGAATACTCATGCTTTACTTGTTGCAAGCTTTTCAAACACCTAAAACACCAATCCTTTTTCTTAGTATCACCGCACAAACATTTTTCAGAGTTAAAAATGTAAAATAAATCAATTCACACAACTAGGACACATGAAATATTTTGACTAAATTCATATAAATTTTGATATGAAATTGCTAAGATGATTACCCTTCAACATTTTGCTCCGTGCAAAAGTCACGGAAGGAAATGCAGGCTTTATGAACTCTCTGTGCACCAATGCTGCATTTTCACCAATAACATAATCATAATATATAGTTGTAAAAACATCACATAAAAATACAAGAGTAAATAACACTAATATATAGTACTAACATTTATCATTCAAAAAAAAAAAAAAAACGAGACAAAGGTAAATAAGATTGAGAAAAAGTAGACGAAAAGATTTCACAACTCTCAATAATATACAGGTCAGTTAGTGTTTTTTGAATTCGGATTGTATGCGGTCAACAATCACCCGCATTCACACAATCTGCACATTGGATGGTTTAAATTTAAAATTCCAATCGTATTGAAATTTGAAATATTTGATCTAGAATCAACAACCCTTGATGTGCCGACCGTATAAAAGCGGGTATTAAAAATTGTAGACAATCTGAATTTGTGTTTTTTCTACCCATCAAAATTTTGTTATATACTAGTTATAAAGAATTATTACCTGGAGCTGCTACCTTTCAATTGGTGAACATGAGCATCCATTCTCTTAAAATCAATTTTTTCTTGGCTTCTGTTTGAGAAGCATCAACATTGAAATGTGAAATGTTAAGTTTAAAGACATAGAAAAAAAAAATTGTAAACTTAATTGTGTCCTTACAGTGCTTTTGTTAGCTCATTAAGAAGCCTTTCTGCATCATCAAAAAAGAGAGTGACCACTTGAACAACAAAATCTGGATTTTTTTCATCTTGAAGTTGCTCAAGCTGGTTGAATTGATCATCTAGAAATCCCTTTTCAATCAAAGACAAAAGGAAAATAATAGTACTAGTGAGTAATACAAGAAATTAACATAGCTTAATTATGAGGCTTTTGTCTCTACTTCACTGTAATGTAATGCCAATTGTACTTAAGCAGAATATGATTAAGTTAATTACCTCATGGAATAGGGAATCAGTATAACCAAAAAGTTGCTCCTGCAGCTGAACCATACCATCCATCACTACTACTCTCAGATTTTAACCAATGTCACTTAATATCTTGGTTAGGTACATTTCCTCAGGTTTATATAATGTGATTTTTGTTCTCAAATAGGAAAAAGTACCATATGTGTTTTATTTTATTATAAACTTTGTACTGTAAAGCAATTAATAAATTTCATTACTTTCCTTTCTTAAAAAAAATTTCATTACTTTCTATAACTTTTTTTTTTATAATAATCTTAACTATTTAGTATTTGATTTCACCTATTTTTCCCTGCAATAAATATTTACTGATATTATTAACAAAACAGTAATTATGCTTATAAAAGAATAGGAATTAATATAACATTAAACTTTTAAAAAGAGAATTAAATAGGAATAATTTTTTTTTAGAAAAGTGACTAATAAGAAAAAAAATGGTATTCTCCTTCAAAAAAAGAAAAAGAAAAAAATGGTATTCCGTCAACAAAAATTGGCTTAGTTGGTAAATATTTGATTTACCGCAAGATCATGCGATCAACTTCCGCTACCTCAATGAGGACCCCTCACACTATCTAAACACGTCTTATCTCTAATGAGTCCCCGTGGCATAAGTCGCTGATATTTTTTCAAAAATAAAAAGAGAGTATTTTTTTTTGTCGTGTCTGGAGTTCGAACCTCAGATCTTACATGTATTATGCATTGTCCTTACGAGTTAAGCTTGTTGGGACAAGAAAGAGTATTCTTTTGCAAACACATAAAGAGTTTTTAAAGTAAGCCACTTGTTATGCTTCTGTTCATTGCTTCCTCACCAACTTATTGCTAAACGACAGCTTAACCTTTTATAATAGTTTAAATTATAGGATAAGAGGACTGGATCTAAACTCATGACACATGCCATTCATCTTTCCATCTTTTTCATCTGGTAATTATCGCTTGTTGGTACCCCCTTTGTTTTTTTACCACTCAAGATAAGCTTATCTTTTTAATCTTATTTATTGCATTATTTATTGGCTTATTATTTTTGTTGTTGAAATTCAAGTGTAATTGGTTTAGTTACTCCTACATTTAGGGTCGGTCCTAAGATCTTTGATGTTTTTGGTGAATCAGTAAAGTTGTGCTCTTTTAATTATTCGAATGTTTTTCTTCTTGCATTTTTGTTGTAAAATATTCATTTATATCAAACTTCTCTAAAAATACATTTTCAATATAATTAATTAAAACAAGTTAAAAAAAAGTATATATATAATACTATTTATTAAGTCAAAATAATATGGGCACTGCTATATAGTGCAAACGAATTTGTCCCGAGCACCTCACGAAACATAAACAGTGGAAGGGTGTGAAATCTGGATTTTGCGGAATAAAGGAGTTGTGGTGGATATATTTGTGGCCAAAATAAATGCCAAGTCCCCTCGAGGAATGCTTGCGATGCAAAATTTGCTAAATTAAACATTATCTAATATTTTTGATTCCTTTAAAAAATGGTGTCATAGATGGCCGTCCCTTCTATCTACCCTCAGGGTCATCCCAGCCTACATCGATTAAGAAAAGATCAAATAAATGTATATAATAGGTGTCATTCATGTATTCAACATTTTGAGGACTTGAACAAGTGGTTTCAATCTCTATCAAGGATTTTAATTACTAGTGTGATGTTGCTCCTCCAAACTACTAAATTATTATTATAATTGAAAGAAATTCACACTTCAACCCAAGGTTATGGGTGAATTGTATGTATTTACTTTGTTGGAGAGGGATGCAGGAAGAAGATTCAAATTCCTTTAATAGCACATTTTCCCCAAAGTCTACTCTAGACCTCCCACTTCCCAACAGAATCTTGCCAAAAATAAGCATTAACTTGCTATTTTTTGAACTACAAAGGAGAATCAATAAAGCTAATTTGACCTTATTTCCGGATGAATACTAATACAGGAAAGTTATATTTGGTGTCAGATACAGGAAAGTTAAATGGATACATAATGCTTGGTTGTTTGAGTACTACAAAACAAAAAATAAACATATTTACATAAGACATCGTGCATATGTTTGATATCACGATGAATATATCGGAATTATGGTGATTAATCGTAATTTTACAAAAATTACATTTTGTAATTTCGGTAAAATGATGATAGATCCCTGTGATTTTGACGTTCTCGTCTTGATGCCAAATATATCATTGAGTTACAAATTGAAGGGGCCAATTATATGAGGCGACATTCTTTTCTCTTTTTCTTTGTTTGACAATTGACATTCTTTTTTCTTGGTAACACAATTCACTTGCTTCACGGCTCACTGTCAGGAGAAAGGGAAAAAAAGTTATGAGAGAATATCATGACTTTGTTTTAGATAATGTTGTATGTCCAATAAAAAAATGAAATACTCTGATAAATTATTTTTTTTAAGAATAAAAAATGAAATATATTAACAACGGCGATGAATCCTCTTTAGCATAAGGTGTACCAAAGAAGTACCCCAAAGAACAAACAGTCACTGTATAATTACAATAAAACAGGTTAGCCGATACCCAAACAAAGTAATGGGTCCGACCACCATCTAATCGTGCCATAAACAAATTTGCATTGTTAGCTTTCAGCCACCAAAATGAGTTATACTTAACCTTTTCCATAAGATCTATCATAGTAGTTTGGATATTCTTGAATATTCTGTTGTTTCGTTCATTCCAAACTATCCACACACACATGAGCCAAAGAAGCTGCATAAAAGACCGTCACTTTCGAGACATTCCTATAGAGTTAGTAAACTGAAAGAAATGATCATGAAGAGTAAGCGGATCAACTCCTGAAATGCCAATCCAATTCCTAATGTGCTGCCATAACGAACCAAAAATTTCACAATTGAGAAACAGGTGAGTTGCCGATTCGTCGAAGCCACACCCCGCCACGCACCTAATAGCTGCGGGTTGAAGAATGCCCCGCCTTAAGAGATTGATTTTAGTGGACAGCCTATCTCGAAGCAATCTCCAAGCAAGAATAGATACCTTCAAGGAAACCTGCTTGTGCCAAACGAGCTCTCCCGTTACATCAATTAAAGGGGTAGCCTGATAAGTTAGAATCTGATAAGCGTCGCGCACTGTATAGCCCCCCATAATATCAGGGAGCCACTGCCACCTGTCAGAAACATCAATTTGCACAACAAAAGTGTTAAGTAAAAGGTGACACTCGCCTAACATCTCCTCCTCCTCCCACGCCCACAAGTGTCTCCTCCATCTCCATGCATCCCCCCTACTTCCCAACCAAGAGTGAACATAATAGCCATCGTACTTAGCTTATTCAATGCTAAGCCAAATTAACGGTCAAACCATCTATACAACGGAACATCACCTAACTATCTATCATGCCAGAATAAGGTATTCGATCCATCTCTTACCCTCCTCGCCACCCTATCAGCGAACCAGCCCCCCATCAACGCCAATTCCATCCCTAATCTTCGCTATCTCCCTCCACCAAATAGAAACACTTCGGCCCCTACCTCCAACCTCTCAACCTCCTCACTATATATCGCCACCAAAACCTATACCATAACCCACCTCTATCCACTAACATCCTCCAACACCACTTTCCTAACAAAGTAAGATTAAATTCCTTCAACTACCTCATCCCCAAACCCCCATATTCCTTTCGAGAACAAACGTAGCTCCAAGCCCAAAACAAATTTTAAAAATAGATTCAATGGAAGAGATTATACCTGACTGAACTTTGAAGAAGAAAAGAGCATAGACAGGCAGAGAGGTCAGGGCAGACTTGACCAAAACCAACCAGCCCCCGAAAGAGAGAAAACGACTTTGCCACCCCAACAATCTAGATTTAATGGTATGCAAAACAAGGTCCCAAAATACTAGTCTTCTAGGGTCACCACCAATCGAAAGGCTAAGATATAAGAAAGGAACCTTACCGACCTTACAATGCAAAATAGACGTCGCATCATTTAACCAAAAATCCGCTATATTAATTCCAACCAATAAACTTTTATGGAAATTCACTTTCAGGCCTGTCATCACCGCAAACAAGGACATGACCGTCTGTAAAGCTCTTATGTTGGCCCAAATCTTAGCACCTAATAACAATGTATAGACGGCAAACTGGAGGTGGGAAACCACAATGGCATTTGCGTGACCCACCCCATAACCAGTGAATAAATTGTTCTCAACCATCGATGTCATCATGACATTCAAGCCCTCAGCCGCCAACAAGAAAAGGTGAGAGAGGATCTCCTTGTCGCAACCCCCTTTTTAAAGGAAACTCTTCTGTAGGGCTGCCATTGACTATAACTGAAGTAGTATTTGTCGACACACACTCTTTAATCCACTTTCTCCACAAAACCGGAAACACCATTTTACTCATAACTGCATCTAGATAACCCCAATCTACCGAATCGTACACCTTCTTAAAATCTACTTTAAAAAGCATCAACTCCTTCTTTGTTTTGCAGGTCTCATCCACCACCTCATTAGCAATGAGAATCCCATCAAGGATTTGCCTATCTTTCTCAAAAGCAGTCTGAGTCTCTGATATCAAACTCCCCATAACCATTTTCAGACGGTTTGCTAACACTTTCGACAATATTTTGTATAGACAACCCACCAAAGAGATAGGCCGAAAATCATTTAAACGTTGCGGGCTATCCACCTTAGGAATTAGAGCTATGAAAGTAGTATTAATACCTCTTGTTAACTTGTCGTTCCTGTGAAAATCATTAACGAAACGCATGATATCCCCTTTCACAACTTCCCAAAACTCTTTAATAAAACCAAAATGCACTCCATCTGGTCCGGGACTTTTGTAACGATTAGAATCCCAACAATCCCAAATTACAGTCTTTACTTCATCAACTGAAAACGGTTTGATTAACCCATTACCATCCACATAAGATAAATTTTTAAAAGCTAAATTTTCAACCCTGGCCTACTATATCTGACACCGCAAAATGATCTCTGAATTGAGAGAAGACTGCCTGACGGAAATATATTAGTAGTAAGTTGCAAAAAAATATTGTCACATTTAGTTTTTAATATAAATTAATTGCTTTCTTTAAACTGTATTATCAAATTAAAATTAAATATTTATATGTATCAAATTCAAGTTTTATTTTAAAGGAATTTATCAATTTCAAGTTTTTTTATTACATTTATGATAATTAAAATACAGCGCTAGCTACCAATAAGGGTTGGATTTAGAGGTGTTATACTTTTAAAACTTGACCAACCAATGTTTGAATCTCAAATGAAGATATACCCACGTTTGGTGTTGGACACGTATCGAATATAATCACTTCCAATGAATGGAACATTATTGAAGAAAAAAAAATGATACACCAATAGTACATAAGGATAAATTTCTAAATTTATCTTTCTCTTTATTTTATTGATATCTTTTCTTAATATGTGTGATATACTCAAAAGTGACCGTTGTTGTGTAATAGAGAGTGTAGACTAACTTATCTTCTGTCAAAAAAAGAATGCATCTTATCTTTAGAGAAAATATTTGTGTCAATTAACACTAAATTTGGTATGATATAAGATTAGACTTCCATAAAATATGTTCCTTGGCGCATATCTGATTTTTATGCTTATGCTTTCACCTCTTTTGTTCTTATACCTTATAAATTTTTGGATTGTTTTATAATATATTTTTTTTGGTTTCATGTTTTATATTAATTTAAATACGAAAAAAATTATTTCATTTTATTTAAACGTATAAGATAAATAATTTAATATTTATGTCCTGATATCATAAAATAGTTAGATATTCGTGACATATAATTAGATATCTGTTAACAAATTTTTTACATGTCTACATTGTTATTAAATTCTGAGATAAAATCAACATTGTTTCAATTCATCACACTTTATTCCATTTCACTATAATCCAAAGATAGCATTAGGAGATCATATCGTTTCTTTATTCCTGGAGACTCATTGGATCTGTAAAAGGTACTGCTTTGGTATTCTTTGATGTGCATTTGAATTGTGTTGCTTTCAATTTTGATTGGATGACATTTTCCATGAATAATAACTGCTATTTATAAATTCCGAAAGCGACACATACCATCAAACATTTATATTGCACATGCGCTGCAATTTTCATTTTTATCTTTTACCATCAAATTATGGAGTATTTTCAATTCAAAAGGGTTGGAAAAAAATTCATATATTTTACTTTAATATCATTCATATTAGGGAAATGCTAACCGGTGTCCCCGAGCACTGGTTAAGGATACTAAAATGGAAAATTATATAATAATTATTGCATTGAAAATTGTGTAATTAATCCATAAATAAGTCAACAAAGTTTCCTTTTATGGTAATAAATTCCTTTTTTTGTATGCTTAACCAGTGCCCCGGGAGCACCGGTTAGCATGACCTTCATATTAATATGATATGATATTTATATCGTTCTTTTTCTACCATAATCCCCCGTCTTTTATTTCAAGTTACAATATACTCATTTATGTTCTATACCGAGTGATATATTTGTAAAAATATGTCTTGTGATAGGTGTCAATTTCAATTTCAAAGTAAAAAGTTTTTCAACTATATTCTTTAATTATATTTTGTGAGTTACTACAATAATATATTTGATAAAGTTAGTTTGATAATTTTTTTAAGAGTAATTTGGTAAAATTACTGTTATTTTTCTATATATATCTTCTTTTTTAAAGAATTTTTCTATATATATCTGAAGTGAACAAATATATAATCCATTATAAGACATAGGAAGTAATATTTCTCTCTCGCTAGTTTTCTCTTTCAAAAGTAAAAAAGTCTCAATGTGATCTTTTATTAGTCTATTTTAGATGATACTTAGAAACATTTTAGTCATATTTAGAAGCTATTTTAACCTACAAATAATTTTTTTTAGATCAAATTAATATTTTTCTTTCTTAATGACTAAATAAGTCTCCATATTTTTTTTCTTAAGGAACAATTTTTATACAGATATTAGTATTCATGACCTTTTACAAATTACAATAAAACATATTTTATTATAAAAATAAGAATATTAACAGTTTCTTAAAAATGTAAATATATATGACCGTTAAATATTCAATTGATTAAAGAAATGGACTGTACTATATATGAAAAGATTAAAGCTTGAAGTAAAAAAAAAAATTTGAACAGATTAAAGCTAAAGTTCTTCCGAATCAATGGTAGGGGACCTGAACTGAAGAGCGCATGTTGAGTTTATGTGCATGCACACCACATTCTTTGAAGGTATGAATGAAGGACCAAGTTTTACGTATTCATGCAGTTGACACTTCCTTGGTCTTTAGCAGCATTATTGTTTAACAAAAAATCAAGAGTATCACATTAGACATATATTAATGTTGTGCATCAACGGTTAGGTACCACTTTCCTAAAGTTGCATGGCATCAAAATACACAAATACTCCTGCATTTGTAATAATATTTGTAACGATGAATTGATATTCCACCAAAATAAAAAGAAAAAGATATTTTAAGGTGATGTAACAACAATGATTTTACTAATGACACTTGTCAAAGATAAACATTCTTTGTTATTTTTTTGAATTTTTGGCACAAACATTCTTTTTTATATTGAGTAAAAATGGTCCTGTTTCCCCTAAAGAATAAATGGTCCCCTTGTTTTTTTTTTCACAAAATTATTTTTAACAAACTAATATTGCAGAATTTGTTTGCAATTGCAGAGGTAAGTCATACGACAACAAAACAAAGAAATATAGTTTCATACTGTTTCATATTTTGAGAAGAGAAAATAATTAACTATGAATTAAGAAATAGCTCACATAAATAATTTCCTATTCTAATCATCATGTGATTTATTTCCTTTATTATTATTGATATAATATGAGTTGTTAGATCATTCAATAATAACAGTTGAGATTTGGTGTAAGTCTCAAGACTTACACATGGTGTCAACGGATCCTGCCTCTATTTAAATATATCTGGACAAACGAATCTCTTGAATCCAACAATGGTGTAGGCAGACATACATAAATAATATATGAATGAGCACGTAGAAGAGCAGAGTCATCACTAACGAGCAATTTCATAATCATGGTTCTTTCCTTCCTCCACTCTATAAACTATAAAGAAATAAATAATACAATAATTAAAACATAAAGAAACCCGCCCAGTGGCAACACAAATAATCTGTAGTTATGAATTTCAATATACATCATTTACAAGAAAATTAGAAGGTCAGAAGAATCACTGGACTTCGAATATTGAGAGTGAAGAACATTAAATTCCTTGAATCAATGGTCAGTAGCATTTAGCTTGTTGCAAGGAAATCACCTGCATTTGTTAATTAAATTCCTTTACACCACCAATTTACAACAATTTGAAGAGAGGGAAGAAAGCATAAAACAAAGCAGTCATCAACCTGCAACACAGACATTTTATAATTTTAAGGGAAGTATGAATAAACTGTTCTCAACACCTTCTTTTTATTTTATACACATTTCTAAGTGCTATACCCACATACATGCACACACACAAAGTGCTAATAAAATTAAAAGGCAACTGTTTCAGACTCGTACCTTCCTCGGAGAAGTCAAATATATCACCAAGCATGTCATCATTATCACCATCTTCATCAGATTTCTCCCTGCCAGAGGGGCTGCTACAATCCACATCAGTAGTAACTTCTGCTGATTCATGACAGTCAACTGATGCTTTACAATAACCCTCTTGAAAAAATTGATCATAGTCTGGCGAGTCACGTATTGACTCCTCACAAGTAACATGCATATTCATATCTGAACCACTAAAACTCGAATTGAAATTGTCACTGACTTTTCCATGTTCTGATGATTTAACCTTTGTAGCTATGCCATCAGAGAAATTTGAGGCACCTGCTGAAACCTCAATTGTGTTAACAGTTTCCAGGATAAAAACAGGTGATTCCAAAATAACTACAACTACCTTTTTGTTCTTGCATTCAAATTTTAAACTAGTTACATAATAAGTTAGCGGATAAAGAAAAATATGGTTTCAAGCTTGTAGAACTCGTAAAAAAAGAGCTATTGATAGATATAAGAAACATATCTTATAATTTCAGTTATAAGATATGAAAAATATCATATAGTATCATGATTCATGATATTATGTTATAGTATTTTCCTCGTAAAATCAGTTTATAATCTTAGAGTATCTTTGAATTAGATTATCTCAGAGGATTGTTTTCTATATTAATTACTATTATGATTTGTTTCCTGATTTTTCTATTTATTTAGAATTAGAAGTCTCATATCTCTACATATACAGTTTAGTGTTTAGTCTTTTGCACTAAGTTACTATATTATCAATAGTATTCACCCTCTTATTATTTATCTCTTTCTTTTATGTAAAACCAATAACTTCAATATGGTATCTGTGCCAGGTTTGATCCTCCGTGTCATGTCTCATTATTATTCTGCTGTCGAGTTCCTGAAAGTTTGGGATTGTACTTGATATCCAGACCTCTGCTCATTTTTGTCAAACAACTGTCTGTTGCTGCCACCATCTACCACGGCCGTGCCTACCACCATTGTTGTCTGACCCACCCATTGTATGCTGCCACCTACCATATCTTAAAAAAATAAAATAACGAGTTCCCCCCAGCACCAGAAGCTGCCAATTATGATTTTTTGAAGTGATCTCAGCAGTGCCAGGCCTCCTATTCTTCTACCTCTATCGTTGTTTCTGCTTGTTTAGTCCGGTTTTGCACACATCTTTTTTTCCCAAGTTGTTATTTGACATGTTCTCTGTCAGCTTTTGCTACTCAATAGTCTAAGTCGTGGTTATCCAGTTATAGCTTCAGCTGCTGTAAGCATCGGCCAATATCATTTATGTTTGGTTTGAAATCGTTCCAGCTAGGTTTTTGGCGGATGTAAGTGCTGGCTTAATGTGGTTGCAGTTTGAGTTTGCCTGTTGTTCATGAAACTTGTGGTTTGGTACTTGTCTCTCTTTCAAAGAGCATGTTTCTATCAAGAGTAAAAGCTTAGTATTCTTTAACTTTAGGGGAGTGATAAAATATAAGAAAAGTATCTTATAATATAAACTTTATATTCTTGCACTTGCAGTTTGGTTTGTTTACTGTTCATGAGTTATTGTGGTTCTGGCATTAATTTTTATTTTCAAAGGGTAAATTTGTTTGTAACAAAATTAAAGCTTAGTAAGTTTTAGCTTGACGAGAGTCTTGAATATAAGAAAAATATCTTAAATATCTTGATATAATCTTGAATCATCTCATGCTTGCTTTCTTATCTTAAGATTAATTTCCATGTTACTTAATTATTATCTTGATATGTTTTCCTATTCAATTAGGATTAGGAGTCCAGTACCCAGCCCTATAAATAGGGGTAACTGCTAAATCTTTTTGTATCATAACAATCAACCATAACCATATATTAGTCTTTATTCATTCTCTCCTCTGATTATCTAAAACCCCATAATTTCAGCAGTTATATTGTAATTCAAAAAGTAAAATAGAAGCTTTCACACTGGGTTGCTTATCTTACCAACATATGTTTTTTCCACAAAGCCAGGTACAGTTAACTTTGGATGGGATATCGCAGCATCTTCTGACAACTTCTCTTCAGTTGCATGTGAATCAGATGAAGAGCTAGAGCATCTTCCCAGAACAATGCCTCTGACAATTATTGTAGAACATGTTTCAATGAATTGGACAGCTATGCAAACGTTCTTAAATTTTCATCATGAGGGTAAAGATGAAAGTAACCTTGCAAAATTAAATGAATAAGAACCAAAATATGGTTCCTGAAAAATCACACCCAGTCTAAATTTTATTGAGCAATAAACAGAGGAACAAGGAAAAGTGAATCTTTAAAGGCTAAACTGCCTCTAACACAAAGAAACCATTCATATTAGACATATATATAAAGGGAAATGCTTGTTTCCACGAATACTAAATCGACAGAAAACAAGAAAAGCACTAACACCACCGTGTTTTCCACCTAACATTCAATTTTATGTTTTTTTTAATATTAAAATAATACTAATTATAACTGCATTGCACCGTATCGTGGAATTCGTGAATCTGCATTTCGTAGGAAATAGCAATGCTGATATATAAATCACGTAAAAGTAAGATGGAAATGCATAGGAAAAATAATAAAATAAAATAGTTCCTTGGCAGTAACAACATAAAAACTCCCATGATTTCCTAGTTATAAGATTTAAATAAACTCAAATTAAGCATCTCCATGTAGAGCATAAAGAAGATCTATGTTTTTAATGACAAAAAAATTAAATAAACCTAGCAACAAAAGAAGTCAAGTGTAAACTAGATAACCATATTTCAACTAAAAACTGCAAAGGATGTAGAACGTAAGGCCATGCGCACCTAAAAATTAATCCTAAACACCTTTGAAGAGGTGTCCCGATATATTCACCACTATAAAAAATTTGAGAACTTGATATTTAATTGAAAGCTTCCCATGTTTAGAATGAAAATTATGTGAGTGGAAAGTTAATATAAAACTATCCCAGTGGACCCAACAACAAAAAGGCAGATAAGGAACTGTTACCTGTCACCCCAAGTGGACTGAATTTTGTGGAAATGATCACAGACGGGCAACAAAACCTTCTGTCTTATTTCAACCTCATTAAGAGGAATATCCTCTATTTCAATCTCCCCATTGGTTAAAAGTTCACATGTATTCAGCTCTTCAGTTTCAAAAGAACCCATCACAAAGAAAGACACCTAAAAATTGAGAAGGAAATAGTCTGATTGAATGAACATAATAATGTCGAGAAAGGAGTCAAGCATGACTCTTCAGTGCATAAATCAGATGAATACCTCAGATTTCTGCCAAATTGGTATCCTCCCAGAGTTTATATGCACCTCTGCATTTGAGACGTGACAATCCTGATTAAGTTTTACGGAATCATCATTCCCAACACTATAATTTTCACAATTTGAAACATCCAATATCATTTCAGCAGCTTCCAGTCCACCAGGTGTACTCCTCGATATATAAACCTCTTTTTCTTGCCAATCATATCTTCTACAGACATCCCACCATTGAACAGGTTCCACTTTCACTCGTAAATCTTCTTCTTGTATCTGTGGCGAAGGAACTTGAGCTGTTCTTGAAGCAGTTTCATTTGGCTCTGCCATCAATGACGGTAGTAGGTTATACTGAATTAAGTGACCAGAAGGAGTATAAACCAGCAAGTGTTCCATGGCATGAACTTTTGCGTATGCATTGTGCGAATCAGGAGGAACAGAACTATGAAAGACAGCAGAAACAGCACCAGATGGAACTGAGACTTTCCCTGCTGCAGAAGATGTAACATTACTAACCGTATTGAGCCATCCAGCATTAACATTTTTTATTCTGCTAACCACAGAAAGAAAAGCAGGAGGTTGGGGTGGGTGGCAAAGCTGTTGATGCTGGTTTACAGTAAAATGTGGAGTGAACCACCATGGTAGAGGAAAAACCGGCAAAAGAACAGGTCCTTCTGTGTCCTGATTGTGTATCTTAAGAACTGTCTCGCCGCCAAAAGGGGAAAGGACAAAAATATGACAAGTTCCCTTGGAGGAAATGACGGCAACCCACTGACTGTAATGACTAAAACAAATATCTTGTATTACCTGTATAACATACATGATTGAGTAAAACCTTTGCAATTATAGAAAAATAAGGACTTAATTTTGATCTCCCGTTATTTATACCATCATTTAACCATATCTTGCTAAATCCATAAAGAAGTTTGACCAATAAAACCACTACCTAGGAAGGTTAATTTTATATTGATGTTCAAGACATCATTAGATGATGGTGTGAAACAGTTGATCAAATTTAAGCTATAAACATTTAGGCCTTAAAGAAACGAAGAATAACAGCATACTGCAGATGTCATGCCACGGTGGAGCTTGTAAAGGTGCACATGAGAACAACTCCAATCATTGCTTTGAGAACCCGATCCTTTCTTTGAGTAGGAAGGCATAATTCGAAATATGTTGATGTTATTACCATGAATTGAGGCTGTAACTAGAAGTGTTCCACTCTGATCAAAACATAGCGCAGATATAGGACTAGTATGGGCCCTAAATTGTGCCACAACCGCTCTAGAAACAAAATCCTTGACAACAACCTGCAAAAAATTAGTAACAGTAGTCAACGTGAATACCATATGGAATGATTATTTTCCAGTTGCTACTGACATAAACTATCATCTACCTTAAAAAATCCATCTTCTATGGCTAAGCTGAACCAATAGATGATCTCATGTAAATTGTAATACAGATGCCAATATTACTTTTAAAAAAGAAATTATCTGGTCAGCTGTCCAGAAATATTGCAAAAGGAAATCAAATATAATATGTTACGTTGTCATTAAATAGAATACTCACCACTCCAGCCGTATCTGTTTCTGTAGAATTTGAAGCAAATCGACTAACTTTCCAGCCTGAATTCGGTGATACAGGGGAACTGGATCCATCAGGCATTAGATCTTGATAATATTTAGACAGTGTTTTGTAGCCCATATCACTAAGACTGATCAGCCCAGAAGCCAAATGCTTGCTAGATTCCATAGCATATCGGGCTACCAGGTTTCCGCTGCTTGGTGATGTTGATGGGCTGCCAGCAGGAGGAGTCAGACTTTGAGGACTTAAGCGACTTGTGTTTGACAACAATGGGTTGTTGGAGGCATAAGCTAACCACCGTGGCCCTACAGCCATCGGACCATAGCCAATATTAACCCCAACCATTCCTTGCCCACCCAACTGAGGCACAGGATAAGTGAGAACACTGAATTTATTCTCAAGAGTAAGAGCATCAAAACAGTATATCTGCAAGCAAATTAAAAATCAAAATAACAAATTAGCCAGGTATAAGTTATGTCAATAACAAACTAAGTCACTGTTTGTTACGATTTTATTTATAAAAAGAACATGTAAGTGATCCATTTGGCCTCATGAAGTATCAGTGTCCTGAAAACTTGCTACCCAATGGAGGAAATTGGTAAAACCATACCAATGTTAACTGAACAATTATAAACTCAATTTGCTCAATAAGATAACGTCGAAAAAATATAGGTCCTAAAAACAAATTGCTAACATACTTGACTCAAAAACTTACTTGAGTAGCAAGACCCACAGCGACTATTTGAGGACTGCATCTAACCATGCAGACAGTTGAACGGAATCTTAGAGCATGAACATAGGTATGGGACCTTAGTGAGTAGAATCTAACCGTTGTAGCTGAGTTGATAATATTTTCAGCCTGAGCTTCATTGTGGCCATCTCTGACATTTTGCACTGTACCAGGTATCTTTGATTTATCACATGCAACAACCAAGAGTAAAGGATGTGATGCTCTAAATCCTTCACAGCCCTCTGATTTTGTAGGGACAGGCTGCATCTGTAAAAACGAAACTGGATCATCACGTTTTGAGACAAGCTCCCTGATATTAGAGGCATCTTCCACATCGAGAACTTGAAATCCATTGGAATAACCAAGTAGGAGTACATGTTTGAAAGAAGACGGATCGAGCTCTAGCCTGTCAAAGCAAGCCCAAAGCACCTGCTTGACAAACAATAGATGTCAACAATTCTGACATCTCAGTTTATAAAAAATAACTTCACCACAGTTCTCTATTGCACCAAAATACAAGTCCACTGCTACAGTCTGGGGTCAGTAAAATATTTTGTGACAGATATCACACCATAATCAATGCTTCTTAAGAGTACCACATATGCAGTACTCTATTGCACACATTGACAATTACATGACATATCAATCAACAATACTCTACTGTCATGCAATTCCACCTAATCTCAACCTTTGATTTATCCACCAACTTTTTAAATAACTTACTTAACTCCCTAAAGAGGAGTTGGATTGTCTAACTATTCCATCATCAAACAAACAAGTCTCACATTAATTCTGGTCTAAAATAATAAGATGTATGGACAGTTATGAGACATATAGCAATACTCTACGAGTACCGCTTTTGTTGGAAAACATGAAGGAGGGTAAATGATAATACAATTAAAAACTGCCAACTGTCTTCGCACATCATTTGCACATCTATATCTTTGAACAAAATAGTTTCTCCATACTCCATTGCCACACAAGTGCATGTAATATTAATTGTTGACTCATTCATCAACCTTTGAGATTGCTTACTTTACTCCCTCAAGAGGAGTTGGATCCTTGTTTAACTACTCCATCATCATCGAAGTAATCAATATCACATTAATTCTGGTCCGAAACGGCGAAAAATAACTAAACAAATATTCTATTTTATTCTTAGAGAAATGAACATTGTTTATCAGAAACAAGTGGATTACATCTTCAACTTCATTCAATAATCCAAAATTAACCTAAATTAAATATTTAATTTAAAACATAAGAAATAACGATAAACCGATAGTTTCATACAGTACTCAGCAGTTCGTAAATAAGAACAACGTTTCTGCACTCAAAACCTAGAATTAGCAAGTTTTCGCTAAACTAAAATTATTCATCAAAATTCACGTGTATATCACTTCCTATTTCTAAACAACATTGACAAGTCAAATATCAAAAAATCAACAACAAAAAAAAAATCAAAAATTAAATGCAACCTGATCTTTCTGATCGATTCCATCGCCGGAGATAGAAGCAGCGACGGAGGCGCCGGCAGTTCGGACGCCGGAGGAAGCCGTCTTAATGCAAGACGAAATGAACTTGAAAGAAGAAGGAACGAATCCATTGCTCTTGGAACCGTTGTTGTTCTTTCCTTGCTTCTTCATCTAAACGATTTTTCAAAGGCCACCACCGGTGAGTGACCGGGAATTCCGTCCCTGCCGACGACGAGAGTCGCGGAACGCAGTCGATCGGATTTTGCATAAGAGTTGGAGACGACGGAGTTGGCCGTGCACGGCGGCGATAGAAAACGACGGTGTTCGGTTATTTGAGTTGTGGTGGTTGAAGAGAATTTGACCTTAACGAAGACGGTTGTGATGATTTTGAGTTTTGAGGCAGTGCCGCGATTCTGCTATGCTTTGGTGCTAATCACAAGTCTTGTTTTCGTTAATTGTCATTTAGGTCCCCTCACATTTTCGATAATGTCGTTTCTGTCCTCTCAAAATATTTTCAAACTTCGACTTCGCTCCACCATTGACAATTACCATCAAACCCCTCACGCAAGCCTCTTATTTTTAAATAATTTCATCATAAATAGTCAATACACGGGGTTGGTACTTTGGTGTGACTGTGATATGACGGGACAATGATTTTGTGTGGTCACAAATTGTACACATCTAGACAGTTAATAATTACACGACCGTATGATTAAGATCACATGATCATGATCATTAATTTGATAATTTAATTGTTAAAATAAATTAAAATTTGTTTTTGTGTGTATATAGAATAGGGTTGGAGTTCGGATCCAGAATGTTTTATTTATCTATCTTAAAAATGAAAATATATCATCAGACAATCACTGACTATATAAACGTGTGTCATAGACGATTGAGCTTAATCAAATTTCAAAGTAAGTGACTAAATTTTTAGTTTCTTATGAATTATTAGGGATCATTCTTTATTATTGTTGTTTAGTTTTGATGCATTCATGCAGTCAATACATCTGTAATTATTGGATCATGATCAAACAATTTAAACTTTAAATGGAGATTTTTTTATACTTACAAATTGAAATCAATATTAAAATTTGAACCGACTAATCCTAATCAAAGAAGAAGGAATGAACCCTGTGTCAAAATTTTGGCAACAGAGAATCTGACTTCATGTTTGGTGGGGATAGTTTTCATGCTTTTAAGCAAATCATTGGTTGATGATTGAAAGGGCAGGATGGACATTGTATGTGGCAGGCACGTGGGTGTCGTGCCGTATTTTATTTTTGATTTTAAGGATAATGAAACTGGGGGCATAATGGGGTTATATGGGGAGGATTTTGATAAGGTAGCAGTATATATGATGATTATGAAGGAAGAAAAAGAGTTAGAGGAATAATAAAAAAAAAACAAGGGCACAAGGCATATAGAAATATTGATTAGAAACGACAAGCAAGCAAGGGGAATATCTTAATGTAGATGCCTCACAAAATAAAATACTAATTTTGAATTGCACTTAAATACAACCTGTACTTGTTCACCAAGAAAATGATAATGATTGAGGTGGAGTTAGAGTGGATGCAAATCTAACGTGAGTGAATCCTTTTCTTTTCCTATTCAACCTTTTCTTTTTTCACGCAACAAACCGTGGGAATTTATTTATTTTCGATTTTTATGACCAAACAGGTTTTTATTTTATAGTAAAACGAAACCATATATGAGACAAGTTCTTTTTTTGGTGAGTTTGTGAGACAAGGGTTAAATACTCAGTTTTAATGATTAAAAAAAATGTATTTAATTATCATATTATGTTATTTTTATAACATAAATTATCGTATTGTTTTTTTAGAGGAAATTATTGTATTGTCATTTATCATATTTTTCAAATAATTATAAGATCATCCTTAAAAAAATATTATGTGATTATGAATTCTATTCGAAATTGTCCACTCCTAATTTTTTTTATTAAATAAATAGTACAATACAATTGCAGTTTTAACCCCTTAATTTTTCCAAAGTTGCGATTTTGGCCCCTACGAAAAAAACTACAAACAGCCCCCTAAGTTTTGCAACTGTAGTAGTTTTGGCCCCCAAGGCTGATATTGACTCGTCTACGCTGACGTGGCACCCTAAGTGAGGTGCCACGTGTTATTTTATTTTATTTTTTTGCCTTGGAGGGCCAAAACTGCTACAGTTGCAAA
>Ga0315915_1000718_pt1 | contig 36240 bp, 11 predicted proteins | sample MpolbnodulesMG_FD_207738 | JGI IMG/M metagenome (GOLD analysis project Ga0315915, IMG submission 207738) | Medicago polymorpha root nodule microbial communities from Los Angeles, California, United States - branched nodules | ecosystem: Host-associated > Plants > Roots > Nodule | place: USA...
TTCCATCAGCACTTTTAGTCCTTGTAAAAAATTTCCATCAACAGTTTTGGTCCCTAAAATGCTTAAGAAAAATGTCACAAGGACTAAAAAGTGTGACTTTATTTTATAGGAACTAAAAACAAAACTGTGAATATTTATAACAACTAAAAACTTAATTAACCCAAAAAATTATATAGATTATATAGAGACCGTAGCAAAGTTGCACAAAATCATTAATTTTTAATGGTTTGAAAAGCATACATCTAAATAATTTAGAGTCTAATAAAACACATTTTAAAAACATTTGATGTGAGTGGATATGGACAGATTCACACAGTTTACTAATAGAATGATAATGAACATCGTGTTAATAAGTTTCCCCCAAAATAAAAATAAAAATAAAAAACACGTTTGTTTACCGGGTTAAATAAAAACTCAGTCTATAAAGTGCTATCTCAACTCTTATTCTTTTTACGCGTATGAATTTTAATGATTGTTGTCATTCTATTTGTCTAAAAAAACATGTCAAGACGTTATAAATCAATGAATAACTTTTTATGCGTTAATTCTCCAATTTTAAAAAAAAATATGACCCTCATAATCTAGAGTTCGACAAATATACCATAGGGAATTTATCAAAGAGTTATTATATTAAGTTTGACAAAGCTGTCAATCGATCCTATGTCAAGTAAAAGAGAAGTATAAAGTATATATCTTCCGGCTTTGGAGGAGTAATAATAAATCAATAACATTAACATCAAAATCAACATTGCAAACATTCTTCTTGATGTTTTGACTTATGTAACCGAAAAAATAGGACTTGGTTTTGCCAACAGGGGAACAAGTCAACACATGTTATTGTATAAATCATGCATGAGAAGTGGCCACTCTGCCCACAAACTTCTCCATTTACACACACAATCTTTAAATGTGAAAAAGAAGATAAATTGAAGCCTTATGGCCACTCACTCACACTTGTGTGTGACAAGACATTTAGAGGGAAATGGGAATGGAGCAGGCATACATACTATTGCCAGAATTGGAAAAATCTTTTGGAAATACTTTAGAAAATTCATTCCAAAGATGTTCATGATTCTTTGATATCTTAATGGTCTCTTATTTTGTTGAATACTTTGGATATATTTTTTGTTGATACCATATTGGGTGTCAAACTTCCCTTCTCATTTTGTGGCACCCTTTTATTCACCTTTTTTAATTGTGCCTTTTTTTAAATTAATGAAAAAGTGGAACTTTTGCATAAATATATTATATGGAATTAGATGATCATTAACTTAGGAAGTAAACTAATGCAAGACACATGTAATGTATTTGATTAAACCAGTAAGCATTAAAGGACATTTTTTGAGAGGAAGCATTAAAGGACATTTTTTTTTAGAGATATTCGATTCCAACCAAAATAAGCATGTCATGAAATTGATGGGTATAGCTCTCTCTCTTTTCCTTTTTTTTAGCCGTCGTTAAAACCCTAGTTTCTTCTCCTTCATCCATCAAAGATGGGTGATTTAGAATTAATTTTTGACCGAAAAGCACCCTTTTAACTCGTTTTTTCTTTCCTTTTTATTGAAATAAGTGATTTTCACATCTATTTCGTTTTTTATTTTGTGATTTCATCGTCTTAGTGCGACGTTGGTTTGTTCGTCATCTTTGTGCGGCGTTGTTTGTCTTTCTTATTTCGTTCGGGTATTTGTTCGGCTCAGATTGTCAGATCAGCTTCGATCTAGTGCATATCCAATCAATGACTTTGGCGTCGTCCACGTTGCAGATCCGGAGACATGTGTATTCCGGAGACTTAAATATAGTCATATGTGTAGGCTTTTGTACTTTGTCGTTTTATGCTATTAACATGGATGTTGTGAGTTTGCTCGCAGTTTCGTCCTTTTTGTTTTCAGCGAATTTACATTGTATCGATGTACTCTATCAATTTGAATGAATCAATATCATTTCTTTCTGTAATATTTATAAATATTGATTATAAACTTTTTATACTCTATCAATTTGAACACTATCAATAGAGTACATCGATAAATATTGTAACTCTATCAATAATGAATCAATATCATATACTCTATATATTTGAAATTGATGGGTTGTTTATAAATATTGTAACTTTGCCAAAAAAAAATGTTGCAAATAAACTAAGATGATTTATATTTATTTTTTGGCCAAATAATATAGTGGTTAGAGTTGTATTTCTAAGGTGATAAATGTGGAATTTGAAGTTTGAATTCCGACACCTATATATAATGCAATGTCCTTATCAACTGAAACAAACTCACAAAAATATAATATTAATTATCTTGTGAATAACAATCTATTCATGAATCACGATTCACGTTTTTTTTTTCTCCTTATAATTATAATTTCTGTTAATAAGGTCCGAATCTAACATTTCCAAATCCAACATCATAAAATAATGAACAAGACTCTACCTACCGTATGAAGGACTGTAGATATCCCACCAAATTATTTGCTCTCAAGTTGGACTACATATAGTTTTAGTACACCATCACAATACATGATTATGCCTAGAGTGAATAACGATTCACTCTAAAATCTCAAAACATACATCGTTCTATCTAGAAAAATGTCACACATCTCGCAATTTACCAAGTTGTTAAAGCCACAATAATACACATAATACATGTGACATAGTATCATACACATCTTATGATAATATAATTTTATATTTGCATTCATCTAAAAGATTATAAGACAATTGTGCGTATTTTGACTTTAACTCATTCCGCTAGACTCAATCCTGGTTGATAATTAGTCCGATTATTTTCTTTTTTTAGGGATAGTCTAAGTATTTATTTTTCTTTCAAAACTAATGAATTGCATGCATGTAATCTATGGTTATGATAATATAATTTTATATTTTCATTCATCTGAAAGATCAGAAGACAATTGTGCGTATTTTGACTTTAACTCATTCCGCTAAACTCAATCCTGGTTGATAATTAGTCCGATTATTTTCTTTTTTTAGGGATAGTTTGAGTATTTATTTTTCTTACAAAACTTATGAATTGCATGTAATCTATGGTTAATGTTTAACTAATGTTATATGTTTCCCAACTTGAGGTTAATGTTTAACTAATGTTATATGTTTCCCAACTTATGAATTGCATGTAATCTATGGTTATGTATCTTGCATATATCCATACAATCCGATTAGAGAACCAAAAATGTTGTACACAAACCATGAAATCTAGGAAACTTTGATGCATACCACCCATTATAATGACAATTCTGTACCACGAGTGCATGAATATGGAGAAAGATATTATTTGTGCAAGTTGAAAACTAGAAGATAAGGTGAAACAAGAAGTGGTTTCAATTCAAGCACTATTTAGTAATAGAGGAAAATGACAAAACATAGACTTATATATATGTATTCTACCCTATAAAAGTCTAAAGCGCAAATAAAATGGTCCAACCATGTACTACATTTGTTGGAGAAAATTTTCACATGAAGAATCAAAGAAATACAAAAGACACAACTCATAAGCCATAGTACTATTTTGTTTGTTTTCCACAATAGTCATTAATAGAGGTGTTTGGTGATGGATACGGGTAGCCTCTCCTAGAAATTAGATGCAATTTACAGACATTTTTTAATCTTATTCATTGACTTGAAATTGATCGACTCGAGTTACACATTTACCTAATCATTTTTTAATAATCTTAACAATTGATTTGTGATGTGACGGTCAAAATTAGTGCGTCACATATTTAATGTGTGGAATCTAAATCTATTTGGTGATAATTTTAGAAGAAAAAGCTCTTTTACCTTTCTCTCTCTTGTGAGCCGTCATTAAAAATCTAGTTTTTTCTTCTTCATTCATTAAAGACAGGTATTTAGGGTCAATTTTTGACCTAAAATAACCCCTCTATCAATTTGAATGAATCAAGATTATTTATTTTTGTCAAAAAAAAATTTGGAAGAAAAAAAGAACACAAAGAAAGAAATTATGAGGGTGGTGGCCTAAGGTGGAGGGTAAGTGGCAATGCAGAGGGCACCACTCCAATTTTGTTGTCATATGGAAAGTAGACAAAAGGAAACAGTAGATGGATTTGTATCTTAAGTTAGAAACAGGGACCCCTTATTCTTCCAATACCCTTCTTCCTCTTCTCTTGAGATTCTCCTTTGCCAATTATTGTTATCATTCTTTACCTCCGCTGGTGCCTCTCTATGTTGGTGTGTGCATTTATGTGTGTTTGGTTGTTTTCAAGCTTATTCCTATTTTTAGGACCGCTTCTTTTTCCATCCTATGAAATTTTTGCGCGCCCTATACAGTTTGGTTTATAGAATCCCAACGACATAGATATCCCATAAAAAATCCAAAACACATTGAAATATTTCGGATTTTAGAATCCGAATAGGAGCGCGAGAAACTCATAGGATGAGAAAAGTAATGGTCATTTTTTAGGTATGTCTAGTTACTGATAAATGGACAGGTCATTCAAGGGAAGCATGCAATATACTTTTACAAGGGTAGTATTGTAATCTACACGGCAATATTTAAATACAATTTGTATACGTAGTATTGTAATTTGCACAACAATATTTAAATACAATTTGTATATTATAAATCCTAAATTTGAGCTAATAGTAGTCATTCCGCATTCATTTTTTGGTGGTGGGTGGGGTTTGAATCAGACTTTGCATAATATCATTGTTTTTACCAACTGATCTAAATTCACGAGAACGGTCATCCCGCATTCATGAACATAGATACAATTGACCGAACTTCTTAGTGAATTGTGTTCTTTGCATTTTTTTTACAGATGTTCATTGTTTGCATCTTTTTTATATCTTTATTCTTTTAAAACGGAGTTGCATCTCTTAACATTATTATAATTAGGATATTTAAAATATATGTGTGTGTGACTGCATTTTAGACCGTGACATTAGTATTTATCTACATTGCATTTTAAAACATTGCTCTTAAGTGGTGACGCTATTATTGTCCATGGAAATGATGAGTGATGATCACTATGTTGCATTTGCTAGGTGATATCATAAAATACAAATTATAAGTTTGTATTGATTATGATTGTAAGAAAAAAAGTTTTGTATTGATTATGAAATTTAAATGAGGTAAAAGATTATAGTAATAGATACACGCAAATAGTCATTTTTGTGTTTAAATGTGTAACGAATAATTACAATAGTACTTTAATGAGTCAAAATTTTAAAATAGTCTTTGATTGTGCACTTTGTTAGTCAAAATAGTCTCTTAATGATGACAATAACTTTTTTCCTATCTAGATTAATATGACAATAATTATGTACTTATAGGAACTGATATGACACTAAATAAATATGTATATAGGAGTCGATATGAAAGTATTAACAGAACATTATAACGTCAGAGACTATTTTGACTAACGTAATGCACGAACAATGACTATTTTGAACTTTAGATACCTTGGAGAAATATTATGACTACTCGTTACACATTCAAAGACGAAAATGACTATTTATCCTTAAATATACATTTAGAGACATTGTTATAATTTTGTTACATTCAAAACTATAATGATACTCTTGATTTTATTTTTTTTGGTCAAGTATGATATCGGTGAATTTATCAAGACCAAATGACCGTTTAGTACTCCATCCATCTCACAATAGATGTCCTTTTTTTTCTAGATTTTTTGTGTTAAATTATTTGTCTCTTTTACAATATCAATATAACATTTATTATTTTTTTTCATTAACATACACTTACTTATTGCATTTCAATTATTTATAACTATTTCATTAACTATAATTAACAAAAATATTTTAGTAAATAATTTTACCATTAAAATTAACACTATTAATTATTTCCTTAATAACCGTGTAAAAATCAAACAAGACATTGAGACTGATGGAATAAAAAATATACACATGGTGAATTTAGAAGGTATTAGAACAAGCAATTTTCCACGCCAGTCCATACTTTATATAATTTCAAGTGCTTTGTTATTATAGAACAAAAACTGAGAGGAGAACACGAAGAAGAATAAGATGCTGAGATAAGTTAACAAGACCCTTTATTTACAAGGGTTATATATAAATACATGGACTGAGAGGTTAATTTTCCATTTTTAGGTAATTTGGTCTTTTATGGAAATTAGAATCAATACCAAATTAAGATAGAGATTCCTCTTGTTGTCTCTCAAACATTAATGTGTTTCTGCATGACACAAGTAAAGTGATAAATATTTGGGTTTCTTATTTTCTTAATCATTTGTTAAGGGGTTTGATTTTTCGCTAATGCCGATGAACAAACATATCAACCTCTTAAATGAATTTCAGTAACCTCATAATCATGCAGTTATAAAGACAATTGATATTTGGTTTATCTAAAAAAAAAGTACATTCACATATTTTTTTCACTCCCTCAAAGGGCTATTATTTGTAATAATACAACCTAAAGAAACCAAGAAATAAAAAACGAAAAAAAAAGGGGAGTGAGATCTATTGTCCTACAATACACTCCATTAAAATGAAGGTAAAAAATGATTACAAAAGAAAGAAAAAAAAACTAGTCAACTAATCTTCAATGCAATTGGTAGTAGTAGTAGATGTTATGATAAGTGGATCTGTTTCAAGTGAAGATGTCTTGGTAAAAACATCATGAGTAATAACAATTTCTTCAAGACAACCATGAACATTATTCTTGTTCACATTACCTTCCATAAATGTTGGTAATTTAGCATCAACATCATCACAAGTAGTTGAACTTTTTGTGAGTTCTTTAGCTCTTTGAACTTGCAAATTCCAATCAGTTCTACAAAGAACAACCAACATAAGCATAGCACATGAGCCTTGAGCTGCAAGTAACCCAATCCACAACCCTGGAAACCCCAATTTAGCCACAAATCCCAAAAAGATTGCAACTGGCATACCAACAAGGTAAAAAGATCCTAAATTTATATTAGCTCCAATTGTTGGTCTTGCACTTCCTCTAAGGACACCACAACCTGTTGTTTGTGGACAATTTCCGAGCTCGCAAAGTCCAACAATTGGTAACACAATAGATGTTAACTCAAGAATTTCTTTGTCATTTGTGAAAAACTTTCCCCATTGGTTTCTCATCAATGTTGTGAAAAGCATTGCTCCAAGTCCTAAAACCATAGCAACAAAAAGTGAAACTATCATTGAAATTCTTGCTTTTTGTGGCCTATTTGCACCTAACTCATTTCCTATTCTTGTCGAAACACCAAGACTAAGTGATGATGGAAAAACATAAACCAAAGATGTTGTTTGGATAAGTATTCCCATTGAAGCAATTGTTGCTTTTGGATTAACCAAAAGTCCACACATCATTATCATGAACTCATACCACCACCATTCGAGACAAACCGAAACACAAGTTGGAATCGCTAGCGAAAGCAATGAGGACCACCCTTTAATGCAATCTAAACTTGGTGAAATCCATGACTTTTTATAAACACTAGAGAAGTATAAAAAAGATGAAAGTAAAATAACAAGGTTTAAATTTGTCAAAACCATTGCTATTGACACCCCTGCAATCCCCATTTGGAAATGAACCACTAAGAGAAAATTGAGAGGGATATGAAGCAAAACAGAAACAGCTGAACAATATGTTAGAGGCAATGTGATTCCTTGAGTCCTTAAATAGATTCTCAAAGGGTGAAGAATTGAGAGTAGAAAAAGATCAGGTACTAAAAAAAGTATAAAACTTTGTGCCATTGATGAAATTTCTTGGTCTTGACCTGAAAACAAAAGGATTCTTTTCATGTTGATCCAAATGAATGAGATAGGGATTGAAGTTGAAAGAAGAAGAAGAACTGTTCTTTGAAGTGTTAAGCCAAGTATCTTCCATTGTTTTGCTCCATAAGCTTGTCCACAAATTGGTTCCATTCCCATGGCTAATCCTGATATCACTGAGTAACCAGTGATATTTGCAAAGCCTATTGAAAGTGAACCTCCTGCTAGTTCCATCTCTCCAAGATATCCAAGAAAAATCATTGATATCATAGCTCTTGAATATAACAATAAACCAGTTATTGTTGTTGGGCCTGATATTTTTCCTATTTCTTTGATTTCTGTTATGGCCTGAAATGCATAAAGAGAAAAGAAAAGAAAAAAAAGAAATAGTTATATTATAAACTCAATAATATTAGTAGATTTAGTTTAGTACCCTTCTTTCATGTCACTCAAAAGATATTAACTTGGTGTAGTTTATTTAACTTAATTATTACTTTTTACTTTTTTTCAAGGAAAATAGAATGAAAAAAAATAAAATAATAAAGTGCTTGTTTTATGGTATGTTGATTATGTTCTGTTTTGTTTCATTACCTCTTTAAGAGTAGGCCATCTATGAATTTCATCTTGAACATGATCATCATCAAGGGTAGGAGGATTTGAATAAGAAGCTTTGGTGTGATGATTTATGAGGTGAGTTTTTGTTGGAGAAAGAAATGGTGAAGTTGGTGAAGATGGCTTTGGATTGCACATGGCTAAGTATTGAAACTCAAAGTGTTTATGTTAAAGAGATATTATGTGAAAGGAAAAGTTAGAAAAATGTAGGATTCTCTATGGTGTTAGAGTCACAAGATAGGTTGTTTGAAGGAGAATTGAAAGGTTGGTGATAGAGTTAGAAGATGGTTTGTTTGATGGAGAATTGGAAGGTTTTTGAATATGTGGTGATGAGAATGAAGGGAAGTGGGTTTTTATGCATGAAAAATGCTTGAGGACCTTTTGAAACGTGTCTTGAATGGAAGCAAATGCTCAAATTTATAGTGTTAATTTTATATAAAGTTATAAAAAGAAGGGATAAACTTTTATAAGTTTAAACAACATATAATATATTGTACGAGTGTAAATTAGTTTTACACCGACATTTAACAAAAAAAACTATTTTTTTCTCTCATACTAGTAATTTTAAAAGGTAGTTAAAAAATAGGATTCTATGCCAAAATAGTTGATTTTATTAGATATCGATGTAAAACTAGTTTATACTGACGATGCATGTTGGATGAGTACAAATTTTTAATTATAAGTTTTTCTAAAACAAAAGTCAAAGAAAGATTAAACTTGAACGGAAGAAATGCTATTGGAGGTGCATGGTAACCGACCTATAACACTTTTCTCCTCCTATGAAAGTTAGTGGTCATAATATATATCCTATAGTTTTATTTATTATAATGATAGGAAGTAAAAGAAAATGAAGCATTTGGAGGAATGGCATCTAAAAATAGTGGATAAAACGCTTTCTTTACTTTTAAGTTAGGAGAGAAAAATAAGTCAAAAGTTGTCTTCAAAACGGTGAAACTCAAGAATCTAGATAAAAAAGAATGAATTATAATGAATTTATTCACTTTAATGATATTTTTAAGCCGTCAAAATAACGACAAGTTTGGTTTGATAATGATGGCACTAAATAGTTGCTTTAACTAGCTTCTTTGTAAATGGAAATGGATAATCTTTTCAAACACCGTGTTTTAGTTTACCTTTAATGGGAAAAAAAATGAATTTTAGAATAAAATTTGGAATGACAAGTGGAAGTGATTAATTACAATTATTTGTGGTGGTATATTTTTTTTTAATATCACTATCTTATCATGTGTTGTAACTTAATAAAAAAAGTTTAACTTTTCACTAGGTGTTGACTCGAAGTTATATAGTATTTGTTAAATAATATGATAGCATAATTGATTAAACAATTTTTTATTTGACATTAATCAACATTATTATATAATTATTATTTCTTCTGTGGCATGGTCCATGGAACTCTTTGGACTTTTGAAAGGACAAGAATACAAAACTCATGTGGTTAGTAATTGTCTTTATATATTAAAAAAATTAATACACTCCAAATATATAACATGGTTTGTTTTGTTTTTGAACATTAGTTTCTTGTTTCTTATTTTGGACAAAGCAAACATGTTTGGTTTTTGCCTAGCCAAACCATGCATGTTCCATTCTTTCCCAACTCATGTCATAGAAACCCATTCCTAATACAAGTCTTTGCTGTCTGGGTTGATATAAAGGAACAACTATAAGCCTAAAACATTCCTTCACTACTTGGCTTCATCACTCTAAAGATGGAAAGTTTTCACTAATATCCTACTTTTTAGACCCCACATTAATTTCCCTCTTGCTCATTTTTCTCTTTATGTTATTGCTAGTTGAATGTTCCATCACGTGCAGGCAATTTTTGGTCGAGGCACCAATGATTTAAATCATTTAATGAATGCAAATTAAGCCATACTATTAGTATATAAGAATTGCAATTTGATTATTTGAATAATTTCTTGGTGTCAACAATCTCTTTAAATTCATATTTACCAGACACTAATACCGATGACAAGTTGGTTGTTAAGTTTGTGTTTAGGTTATAGTTATAGCTAAGAAATTTGGATTGCGTGTCCACATCCTCAATCCCCTGCCCTGCATTCACACAGTCGATACATTTACGATTGTTGGATTGAATTTAAAAGATTCATATTTCAACACAAATTTTGATTTTTTTTCTCGTTCTAAATTTAGATATGCATAGTCTCACTCCAACAGTCACCGATGTACTGACTGCATGCAGGAGATTGCCGACTAGCCAATCCGAATTCCTAGCTTAGAAGATATATATTATATAACACATTTTTTAACCACTTTCCCTCTTGTTGAGGTTATCTTGATTGATATAATAATATCCATTCATATAAAATAAGTGTTATTGTCATGAATGGGACCACCAGCGGCGTTACTGGCTGTATATAAAAGAGACAGATGGAAAATAGGAAACATTGGAGAGAGAATAACTCACTCCCAATCACAACCATTTAATTTGTATCAATAAAGTTTGATGAGTCTGTGCTTGTGCAGAAGAGCATTGGAAGGGAACAAAACCACCTCTGTTCATTTATCATTATCTCAAAGACATAAGAAAAAAGAAAAAGAAAAAGAAAAAAATTCACTCTTATGCTTTCTCATACAATGTGCACCACCAATCAATTTCATTTTGTTTTTTAGTCTAAGAGTATACCAGTACATAATTGAACTTCTCTGAAATCCATGATAAATGGAGTCAGATTACACGTGTTTTTTAGCTCAACCAGTTATTGGAAATGAAAAAGACAATGATTTTGGATATCATGCAGTCAAAAATTATTGTAAGGACAACTTGACCATAGAGTAAATGGCAAATGCATTGTGCATAAATCACATTTTTTTGTAGTTGTAATCTCGACCGTACGTTGAAGATCAGATCGCTTTGATTTTAAACTATTTTATGACTTAAAACACTTATCGTCCTATCTCTATCTAACGATCAAGATTTACCAAATACACTGACAATTTGTTAAATGTATGATGCGAAGATGCATGATTTTGCATAAACGGTGTTGACATGTGGAGCAGAATCAATGCCGGTGAACTTAATAAAGAAGCAGTAGCAGAAAATAGCAAAACAAAACGGTTGGCTTAAAAATGAATATGAAATGGAAACACATTTGGAATATGGATGGCATCTTGATAGGGTAAAGTGCAGTGCCTAATTCCCTCCAACCTAAGGAATTTAATTTAATAACTTGAAAGAGACACAAGTCTAGTATCACATGATTATGGCATAAAAGTACACTGTCATCAATCATAAAGACATCTTAATACAAGTTGGCTAAGTGGAGATCAGACAGAATTTTTGTTACAATTTGAACTATAGCACAAGTTTGGTAAGACTGACAAGACAAATCATAGATTAATTTTGACATTATAAAAGATTATGCTTCTTTATAAGGTCGAATAAATTCTATGCTCTTGACCTTGAAACCAAAACTTTTCACTATTTATAGATAGATATGTGAATGGTTCTGTTACTTCTATAGGAGTGAGTTCATGAATGGGATAACTGTTCTGCCAAATCACACTACCATTCTATTCCCTTCTCTCAACGAATCAAATTACTTTGTTTTGGCTAAATGGAGATGGAGATATCTTGATTACATAACATTATTGAATTATTGTTACACCACTTGGCTCCAAAAGTAATACATTAAGGAGACATGTGCTAAGAATTTTTTGGACCAGGACCAGTAAGCATCACCAAATTAAATCATATTAGTACATCATGAAAAGCAAATAACATTAACTTTCATATGACCTTATCAAATAATTACCATACCAATTTACATATTAATTCAAATTACAAGGCAACGTATAATAGTTAATACTGTACTCCCTCCTGTCACAATTATAAGCAAAAGTCTACTTTTTAGGTTTATTGATTAACTGATGTATCTGATCTATATACAGACCAGATACATCAATTAATCAATGAATCTAAAAAATAATGTTTTGCTTATAATAGTGATCGGAGGAAGTCTATTTTAGACACGCTGGATTACTTTTTTTTTTTAAGGTTCTTCTCACTATTAAATATTAAATGCGAGTATCTCTTTAAGCCGAAATTCAAATTTTGGTTCACCATGTTTTAAGAGCATAGCCTCTTATTGAACCCAACTCACGTTGGTACACATGCATTTTTAATTGAGAAGAGAGGGAAACAAAGGGAGGAATTTAATTAATATATTTTTAGTTAAAAGGAGAGGACAAGAAGAGTTTTAATTGACAAAAAAGAGCCTTGTTGTTTTTCTTTGGAAGAGTCAAAATTGAGTGACAAATTTTACTTTCCTCCATTTCCCTATATTTTCCTCCAAAATATTGTATTAAACATAACAAACTTAAAACAATCTCTTATTTCCTCTCCATTTTCCACCAACCAAACATCAAGTTAAAATTGCTTAAAAAGTAATGAAGATTTATTGATATGCATTTTAAATGATCAATTCAATTAGTTCTTTGTTTTTAATAAACGATTTGTATTTCTTGATTCCTTAATCAATAGTGTCTTAGGGCATTGATTCTAAGGCACTGGCTAGCAGAATCCTATACTTTAACAAGAGTATTAAATACTTGAATAATGCCAGTTGGACAGTTCATAGCAAGACCCACAAATTAGGTGTAAACAAAGAATGAGTAGCATAAACCAAACCTGTCATTCAAGATATCTTTATATCAAAACAAGGAAAATACTTGTGTACCAAATAAGGAGGAAGAAACAGTAAAGACAGGTCTCAATCAAGCTTTACATTAGCAAAAATCACAGCCATTGTTGGCCACTAAACACTTCATCTCACAAATACAAGCACATTACACAAATGAATGAGATTCCAAACCATCATGATAATTGATAGCACTAATGGACAATCAGCATTGTCTTGAAATAAATAAATTTTCCATGTCGAATGATTCAAACTCGGCAATATCTCATCTTCGTGGGAAAAGGAGGTGCCAATATTAACTTTGGAACATATGCAAGATGCCCCAACATACATTCCCACGGCATCTAGCCTTAATATAACATCTGACACAAGACTGGTTTACAATGATGGTCTCTTCTGATTGCACACAATGTCAATCAGTATTTGGTGACAATTTTTTTGATTACATATGAAATTCCAAGATATTTGGAAAAAGAAGTGTTGTTATGAATTTCTTGATTTTACATTGTTCCTTAGACATCAAGAGTATCATTCCCCCTTCCTTACAGCCCGTAAATGTCGCTTGTGGTTTTACATAGCCAGCCAGCCTTTACATTTTAAACAGACATCTCAAGTCATTGGTATCTAAACAAAATTTGTTACCCGAAGCCTTCTTTGCATCAGAAAATAGTAACACTCAAAAATAAGGTCATTGGTTTTAATAATGACCAATAAGATAAAAACACAGCCAATAATTCATTTATTCATTAGAAATTGAGTGGAGGTTGGAATCTTGAGGAGAGGAAAACTCAAGAATAAGGCTACAAAACAATAACTATTTACAAATTCTTGCTACCTGTTCATTTTCATCATCCCTCTTCAAAAGAAATAAGTGCCAAAAGAAAACAGCATATGATACCTCATACGCGGATTCGAGGCTTTTGTGTACGAGTTCGGGGAATAGCTAATAGAGCCAAGAGTCCACTCAAAAGGGCTGCAACAGCTGCCACGGCAAAGGCTGGAGAGTTTCCTCCGCCAAATAATTGATCCCACGGTCCACTTCCCAGGGACACCACAATCTGTTTAAAACACGATAAATATGTAACTCAGTAACTCTAAAAACCAAAATCCTGCTCAAAACTACACTATTTCTACACAAAAAAATCGATATAAAACACAAACCATCATTAACTTCGAACTATATACAGTACCTCGAAATAATAAACTACGGTAACTGACTGATATATAGACAAAACTTCGTTTGGGGAATTATAAAACAGGAATCATGGTGATTTCAGAACCCTTTTTGTTAGTTGTGTGCGAGAGCAAAAAGCTCACCCTTTTTGTAACCAAGATTGGTTTACTATTTTTATTTTACCCCGCAATGACTAGGCAAAGTTGTCGCACAGTCTCTGACAAATCTCTTTCCATCTTTTGGCATTAACTTAGATCCCATCTTTGAGCAGAGGAAGATGTTGTGAACCTGAATCTCTTGTCTCTATTGGTTTTTGGTGTCAACATTTAACATTTTCTTCTTTGTATTTTCAATTTAATCTTTTAATTTGAACCTCCATTTAACATTTTATTCTCAGTTTCATAATTTAATCTCAATCACCGTTTCACAGAGAGATTGTGCTCCACTTCTTTGTTGTATTTGTGGATAGTTTTATATTATGTATGTATAGTAAACTTCTACAAGTCTACAAATCGATTCTATGGAAGCTTCCTCAAATTTATGTAGACTCTCGAGTTTGACAACCCTACTCAAACCTATTTACAGACAGCAAACACTACCAATACCATACCACTTTTCCCTATTACCTCAGATTAAGACCTAACTTCTTGAACTCTTAGATCAATGGCATGATTGACCTCTAAAAGAAGAGCAACTAGGAGAATAATGAATTACTCAAGGGATAATTTTTTATTTCCACCTTGAGGACAAGGTATTTTTTCCAGGGACGAGTAATGAAACAACAGCTCCCTAGCAAAGAATATCCAGGAGGAAAAAAAGTGAAAAGAAAGTCAAATTGGAAATCTTGTGACCTGATGAAAAGAATAAAGTGACAAATGTGCAAGTTCACCATTAGTAAGGACAGATTTTCAGTTATAAGTGCCTATTTTGCAAATTCACCCTTAAACGTAGGCCCTGTGTGTAGATTTGTTTTATTTCAATTAATACTGTGACATTATAATCACCCCACATAAGATTTGTAAAGCCAATTTTGGTATGCTTTCATGTGTTCGGATCCAGTTTACACCATACAGACCCTCTAGTTGGAAATACTATATGTTGGGATTATTGAATGAACTATTCCAACAATTCTTTATTTTTTTATTCTTTGCTCTTTGTTGCTGCATAAGGTTCCTATCATCTTCTATTTATTGATATTTCTTTTGTGTTATCAATTAAGAATGGACAATTTTTATTGTGTTGCAATGAAATATTGGAAGGCAACAAAAAACTGACAAAGTTAAAACAATTTAGTACACAAAATTCCAATTATACTGCATGTGAGAATAGTTCTTGGGTAATGATGGTAATGAGTAGTTCTTGGTTTTTGGTATTTTTTCAAAGTCCTAATTATCAGTTAATAATAATAATAATAATTTGGTACAGTTTGGTTCACAAAGGAATCAGTTCAATTATTTGTTAAGGTGTTCCCCATTTGGTTAGGAACCACAGAACCGGTGTAGCAAACCTTCATATCATTTCAGTTCAATTTTATCAAACTGTTGTGACAGTTCAGTTTTCCTACCAGAACCAAACCATGAACTGTCCTAGTCAGCAGTATAAAGCTGATAAGAAAAACAACTATGTAAGTTAATTGTAAATTGTAATCTCCATTCTCTAAAACACAGTTTCATTTTTTTTTCTTTCTTTCTGTTATTCTTTCTCTCAATACCACAACATGAAAAATGCCGAACTGATTATTTATTCAACAAAATTCCATGTGACCTGAAAGTCCCGTTAATTGCAACAAATGCACTGTAAGGGATCACAGTTTACAACATCTTACTGCCTCTTGCCAGTCATGCCATCAATAGGCATACATCCAACCACGATGATTAATGTAAACTATACTGTTTTATCATGTGACATGAAGCTGAGCGTATTTGCATGGCAACATATTTTAAATTATACGAGTTGCCTATGTTAAAATGGAAATCTAATAAGATTGTACTTCCACTAGGTTTATACAAACAACAAAATAATAGTAGTTCAACTTTTACCATATATAGAATAGAAGGAATTCAAAAGAAGAAATACCTGCGGGACCACTATTGCGAGATTCAGGACACCCATTGATAACCCTGTAAGCACCAAGAATCCAAATAATTAGTCTTTTAGTCATATCTTCAAGAAAGAATAAACAAGGCCTTTAATAGAAACCCACCTTGGCCAAGTCCCAATGGTTCGATATGTGTTGAAATTAAGGCATATGGAACACTATAAGTGATCTGCAATAAATAAATAACATAAGTCAAAGTTAAGTTAATAAAATAGACTATATGGTTTCAACTCATTTTCCATTTCAGGCATACCATGTTATACTCAGAGAAATGTATCACAAGAATTGCACCCAAAAGTAAGTTAAAGAAGACTAGTAAGTTTGAGCTAGAGAGATTATGCAGCCACGTACAAGTTAGTTATTTAATTAACATAACGCACATGTATTGGCCACTATAATTTTAAAAATTAATCGAAGAATGGAATTTGAGATTCAGTTTCAATGGTTTTAAGAGAAACTTACTGCCATTGGAAACCCAAGAATGGTAAAGATTGCTACTGCTGCAATCACAATGCCAGTTGGTGGTGGTTGACCTTTACTTACGTAGCCAATGCTATTTGCCGCATAGGTTAATACTAACATTGCAATAAAGCAAATAGCCATAAAGATATTTGAGATTCCCCACACAAAGCCAGCCCCTCGCTTTCTGCATAGCCTTTCCATGAGCAATGATGTTACTCCAAGAACAACTGAATTAAGCAATAAACCAAGTGCTCCCATTCTAACCCCAGTATCATAAATAAGGCCTCCATTTGGATCACCACCATAAATTTCCCGACCCATCCAATCAGTATCAAAGAGATTAAATGGGAACCATCCAATCCATGTCAGAGCAGTTACAGACAGGACTATCCATATAGGCATTGAAAAATATTTAAATGTCCCAAACAATTCCCACATAAAAGCTTCTTCCGCACTACCCGACTCTCCTGCCCCACTTGAACTTAGAGGCACTTCATGAGCTGACACAATGCTGAGATATGTTGTTACCACGATGAAAGCAACGTCGAGAAAGAACGCAGACTTGAGATTTGCGCAACTAATAGAGCAAGCAGGAGTAAGTGTGAAAGTAAAAATCTTGTACCAGCCACTGAATGATCCAGTTGCATAGCCAAGAATGTTACCAACAGCCATAAACAGGGAGAAATAGGCATTTGCCACACGCGTCCTTCGAGCATCATTGCCTAACATTTATAAGAAGAAAAAGTTAAGAAAAAGGAAAGAAGAGGGGCATCAGTGTCTTCTTTTTCAAATTGATCACATGCATAATAAGTACGACCAACATAAAAACAATACATTTAATGTGCTTTTATTTGTGAGGGAGTGAGGTGTTGACACAACACATGTAATTCACACAGACCATGAGGAAATGAGCATTTTGTGTTTACCGCACATGATCGAATTATTTTTTCTTGTCATTTTGGATGCCTTTGCAAACCAAATTAGGAAAGGTATGATGAAAAGGGCAACCCGGTCCACTAAAACTCCCGCATGCGCAGGGTCTGGGAAGGGGTCCCACCATTTTGATGTATTGTACGCAGCCTTAGCCTGTTTTTTACACAAGGGGCTGTTTTCAGGACTTGAACCCGTGACCTTTCAACCATGTGACAACAACTTTACCGTTATCCTTTAAAAATTCAAATTTAATTGAGAACTGTGTTCGACGGTTAATATCAAAGATAATTCAGAGGACCTCTGGTAGCAATCAATGTAGAACTAATTTATTTTTAATTAAGCTGGTTAAATACCTGCTTTTTGAAGGGGAGTACACTTTATCCTGTATAGATCCCCCCACCACGACATAATATACGTATCTCTACTTGACAACTCTTACACGTGCATTCCCCAATTCACGAATCACGACTGCCAACTAGGGTGTTAGTTAGAATATTCCCTCCTAATTATGATCAGGTCAACCACACCTCCTTCAATTGTCGGGTTAGGTACCCCCCCACTCTTTTGGACCTCTTCCACATCAACTTCAGTGACTTTGGACCTTGGGTCCGGATCAATTTCCCTTCAAAATTCACCTTGTCCCCTAGGTGAATGTGCATGAAGAAGCCAGTAAAAAGTGTTCCCTTGGGATCCCATTGCTAGAAACAAAAGCACCAACTTATGCACAAGTATAGCCATTTCTACAAGGATCCAATGACTTGTAGTGTGCTAGCTGGAAACTCCATTCGTTGATCTCAAACGTTATTTTGGAGCTAACCCTCAACTACTCTAGCCTCAACAAAGCATTTCTTTTGGAAAATAGCAGAAGCATCACGATGGTGAGATAAAGTTGCATATGGTCTTTAGGTGTTGTTTCTCTTCATAAGTGAATGACATGTAACTTCAAGCACTCCACCAAGACCTCCTTGCTCAATGCAGACAGGGTAGTTTGTAAAATTCCATAAAAGCATAGTTTGTTTTCATAGCTCCCAATCTAGCCTACCCTACTCCTTACCCCTACCCCCTCCCTTTTTACTTATATATCTCTATAATTCACAAATGGCACACCTACTTTCCCCTGAACTACCATCCAGACAGTTAGTTAGAATATCCCCACTTAATTCTGATCAGGTGTACGGTGCACCGGACCTCCATTAATCATCAAGTACTCCACTCTTTTGGAACTCTTCATCGACTTCATTTATTTTGAGTCTCGGGTCCAAATCACATTGGATAGAAAATAATTTGTATAATCCATGTTTTTCATCACATTGGATATCATGTTGGATTCAACGTTTCTTTAATTATTTCATATTTCACACGACTTATTTTTGTTTCAGGTGAAAATCTTGAGGATAAATATAGATAGAGGAAATAGAATCATTCCAATGGAATCACATGACGAACTACAACAATAGAGCATGATGGTACATATATGTATCTGAGTGATGCATAGGTATGGGTACGAGTACCGATACGTAATACGGCAAACTTTAAAAAAGAAAGGTACGGGTACGTTGATATAAAACATGAAAAAAGATATTTTTCACACTTCTATCATCGTGTTGCTTCTGAGATTTACTCTTTTTTGTCCACGTCCTCCACTATTTTCAACAAAAGCAAGAGATAGATTTGAAACACAATAAAAAAGCAAAATACTTTTGGTTATTTTTTCACTGCATGTACGTTTTTGCCGCAGCAAATCAACAAAGTAAAAATGGATATGGTTCGGTACATATGGTAAAAGTACCGTACGGGTGCGTACCCGGTACCGGTACTTCTCCATGTTTGGAGTACCCATGCTTCAGAGGTATCTGACCTTTAAAATAAGATATTCCTCTACCTTAAGTCAGATATCGGGTTGAATGTAAAACCCTGCTCTATTCAAGGAGAGATCTTATGCACGGCCCCACATACTATAAGTTGCCTCCCAATAATCTCATGCTAAAATTAGACACGGCGACTAATCATGACTATTAAGGTTCAGCCTAAATGGAATCTGAGCAGTTAGGCCATATCCATATAATCTAAAAAGGCCTACCCTAGATGTAATTGGCTGCAGGGAAACGCTTAACAAATGTATATCTATCAAATTTAGATTTCCAAGAGACCTTTGAAACCTAAGAACAGTATAAACTTAAAATGGATTGTGATGCAAAGAAAAAGTCGATGAAGGAGAAATGAATTTCCAAAAGATCGTCAAAAGCAATGGTTGCTAGGTTACCATCCCACTCACTCTGATATAAACCATGCATATCAATAATTCATAATTTAACAAAATAAAAATTAGTTTGGTCAAAAACTTAATGAGACCTAAACCCTTGTCTACTTTAGGCCTACAAACAAATGTCATATTAACCAAGTTACCACGCTTTCTCTCTCTCATCCATGACTAAAAAAACTTCTCTAAATCTTATGAATCCTTTATGCAACACCTACTGAACAAAGATAACTATTAATGATGAGGGGGAAGCAAGGTTAAATGATTTTTTTCATCTTCCTATTTCATAGTATACCTTTCATATACAATCCAACATATTCATTATTTAAAAAGAAAAAAGAAAAAGAAAATTAGAGTACCATGACCTCCCAAAATAGCAAACTAAACCTTCCAGTTGATCCGTTTCTTCCAAATCATAGGGTCTCCAAAGAAAGCAAAGCAACAAATAATAGCAAAAACTGAACCAAATATGCTTTGCGCAAAATTTTCAAAACATACACTACGCCTAATAATCAACAAAGAGGTTACAAATGTTATACATATAAATATTAACAACTTAATGTATCATATCATAACGTACCAAAAGAAAATCAAACAATTTCGAGCAAATAAATTACTATTGACCGTATAATTGAAGGCTCAATTCAAACATGAACCATAATTCTTTCTATATAATAGAAACTTGTTGTACCCACTATTCTCCAATGTTGTTGATGGCAGACCAAGGCGGAAAGCGTAAAATCCGCCACCCATATTCGCCATAGCCGATATTTGACAACACTGCTAGTATCTATAAAATCTTATGCAAGACTTTCTTTTTTGCCTTTTAATTTTACACAAAATAGTATTAAGTGATTATTAAATGTAGCTTTCAATAAACTCCACTTTTTATCTATTAAAATGATAGATGGCAGTTAAAATGTGTTCGAAAATATGAAAATTAATCTTAAAAGATAATCTAAGATAAGAAACTACAAGAAAAACTAAGACACTCTAAGTCACTAACATAACATTAAAAATATTAAAAAGATATTTTTATATATTTCTAACAAAATGCAAGGCCACAACTAAAGCTCAGATTGCAGTTCAACTTCTTTTTTAAAAAATAGAAAAATAAATAGTAAATGATGCAATAGAAAAAAAACATTAATGAGACAAATTCATTTCTGTGATAAAACAACATATATTGTGGACCGAGGGAGGGTCCGAATGAAAAAACATAGAATGCAAATGTTAGCCGTATCCTTTGACACGTGGCATTTTTACACCATTATTTATTTTCCTTAATTATTTCATTTAAAAAATTTGGCATCTTTGTAGTTTGTACACATCTACGTACTAAACAAGAATCAAAATGTACCTACCTTATACAAATCTACGTACAAAACAACATGAAATAAAAAAGTACCTACCTAATATCCACCAAAAGCACATACCAACTACCAACTTTCCAAATAAAACACCAAATTCACTATTTTTAGTATATAATCACAAAAAAAAAAAAAAAAAACTTTAGTAAACTCAAGTCAATAATCAATAACTCTTCATACACGGTAAAATCCAACAAATTCTTTTTTTTTTTTTTTTTGTTTAAAAATCCAACAAATTCTATAGTCATCAAAAGTCAACAAATTAACCAACACGTCACAAAACCACCATGTATGTAGTTGTTCGATCTTTCTTGAATCACCAACTTTACCAATAATACAATATCATACAAATGAAATTATGCATTATCATCATCATCATGAGCAGTGAAGTAAAATAAAAAAATAAAGAATGAAATTAGAGATGAAGAAGACTTACAAGTAAGATCAGCGAGTAAAGCTCTACAAGGACCTTGAGTAACATTATTAGCAACATCAAGAATCCAAAACCCGATCACAAAAACAACTATAGCAAAAGGACGATAATTCTGCGTTATATCATCACCGATCAAGTAACCAATATCAGCAGCATATCCAATTACAAAAACAGCAACGACGATCGACGCCGCACCGACTAAAATAAACGGTCTCCGACGACCGAACCGGCTGGAGCATCGGTCACTTAAATGACCGACTAATGGTTGAACAAATAAACCGGAGACCGGTCCACAGAGCCAGATGATGCTCGCCCATTTATGAGGGATACCGAGTTGTTGAACGTAGGGGGTTAAGAGAGAGAGCTGTAAAGCCCAACCGAATTGGATTCCGCTTGCTACGGATGCGACTCGGAGGAGTTGGCGTAAGGGGGTTCGTGGTTGGACCGGTTGGACCGGACGGGATGTTGATGTGGATGTTGATGGTCGGTTTCTGGACCGGTGGGGGTTTGTTGTAGTGGGATTCGGCATCGTGATGCCGAATCTGGATTGGGGAGGTGTGGTGGAAGAAATGGGGGGTATGGGTTTTTTGTGTGAGATGGAAGCAAAGGTGGTGTGGTGTGGTGATGTGAGAGATGAAGGAAGGAAAGAATGAAGTTCAGTGTGATTGATTCTGTGAGTTTTTGTTGACGGAATTGGCCTTGTTTAAGGATTTATTAACGGAATTGTCCTTTGGTTAGTTGTAAGAGAAATGATTGTAGTAAACTAATTTTAACACGTTTTTTTGTGTTAAAAAAATTTAACACGTTTTTATGCGTTAAAATCAACTAACTTTTGCTTTAGTTTTTTCGAAAGTTTTGTTTGCGAGTTTAGAGGGAAAAGAAGAGAAGATTTCGGAAAAGAAAGATGTAGCAAGTATAGCATGTTTTTGTGCATTAAAACCAACCAACTTGAATTTTACCTTTTTTGAAAGTTTTGTTTGCGAGTTTGAAGGGAAAGAGAAGATAAAACTTTTGAAAAATAAAGTTTGGGCAAGTAGAAAGTACTGAGAGAGAAGGCTTTAGGGGATTTAGTTTTCTTTGTGATATAAAATCTTCATAATTAAGAGGAATTCAAAAATTAAATTAAAGGAGAATTTTGAAGGATTTATATAAATTTAGAGGCTTTAATCTATATTGTTATAACATTCTTAAAATTAAAAATATATTAATCTATTACCTTCTTGAGTAACAGAGGAAGTATGATGTTCTTTTAATGAAATCTATCACCTCCTTAGATTTTCAACCATATGGACGTAGTTGCTAACCAAATCAAGTGAGAAACTTTCTCTACATTTTTTCCTTTCAAAATGGAGTTAAAAATAATACAACTCTCTTTATTATAAGCACTTTTTAATTTACTACAAAGTTTGAGTTTATCTAAAATGTCCACTCTTCATTAATATGGTGAATCAATATTTAAATTTTAACTATGAGAAAGGATTATATTTAGTGTTCAACTATGTATCAAATAAAATCAGCTCCTGTCCCCATGAGTTTAACTCATTTAATAAAGGATAATGCACAATATATGCAGGAGTCGGGGTTCGAACCTCGGACATCCCACATATTCATCTTAACGGTGAATTCTCTAGCCACTAGGCTAATTGACAAAAAAAAACAGCTCCGATTAAGAAAATGTGCAAAAACAAGAGAAAAAAAACTATACATATAGGTGGTTTTCTTTTAAAAAAATTGATGTTAAATTTATTCATTTTATGTATAATACATGTTTCAGAATAATTCTTTAATTAGCACTCAAAATTTAACTAATGTGTTTTAGGCATTGGATTTTATTATGACGTTAGTGCACGACAGTTTTCACTTTATCAGCGCTTATTTGATAGTAGCTCTTTTCTTTTTGGCAACTTTACTCATCTATCAGTATTCGATGGAGCATCTAAATACAACTTATGTAGCCCTTTTTGTGGTTCTACTCTCAATGAAAACATCAATTGTTAAGAATTAAGCTCATAAGAAATGTTCAACCCAAAAGACTAATCAATCCATTAAGTCGAAGATCTTCATAATTTAAATACCACATTTAGAACTTTTATCTACTTGAGATGAGATTCTTAACGCACTACACTCTATTTTGCTAGGATATGATTTTATTGGATTAGATTTTCCTTCTAACTAATAAGGAGTGTGAAAGAGAATGTCATGTTGATATTTCTTTAATCATTCTACTAGTATAGTATTTTGTAGCAACTTAGTAAGATATGCAAGAAGTTATTGGTATTTGGTTGTGACTTGTGGGGACTGCGAGGAAACTCGAATACAATTTTGATTGTGGCTTATAGGTAAAACGACAACAGAATTAGATGAGAACGAGTTTGTTTAATATTCGAGTGTTCCTTTATTATAGGTTTTGATAGGGAAAGGTAAACATATATAGTGTTGTCGCATAATAATAACAAAAAAGGTGACGATGAGTTGGCGGCCATGGTCGGCTAACTTTTTCTGTTCTTTCAGGGTTAATTATGTAATTTCCTTTTGTTTGAAAATCTGTTAATTGATTTAAAGATTTTTATAACCCTCAGACCTGAGTATGTACTTCATTCAATACCGTCCTCATTATACAGTTTTATATACTCTCCTAGTAGAAATGGTCTCCTAGTTATATAAGTATATAACTAATGTCCTAATCATTCTTCTTAATTGTTTTCAGTTCTGTGCGTTTTTTTTCTTCTTTTCAAATTGAGTATCATTTTTACACAACTGCAGAGACTAATCTCTAAAGCATAGTGGAATCTAGCTGGACGATAAGTTCTTTTTAAGAGTTTTAACGATATTGCATGCGCATGTCTGAATTCAAACTCAGAACATTGATTAAATTAAAAAATACTCGTGTCATATCATATAAGTGCTCTTGAGTTAATTGTTTTATGTGTTTGAGATTAATTAGTACGTACTAATTACGTATGTGTGTATTATTATGTAGACAAATTTTATTTTTTTATTTATATTATTTTAAATTTTCGTCCTTCTCCTTAGGATTAGTCAACAATATTTCAATTTTCTATACATTTTATAGTTTTATTACAACCAATTGAGAGTTAAAATTGTGAGACAATGTTTATTTTACAAAAAATAAAAATATAGTTGTATTTTGAGTTTTTGACGGAAGCATCTAACATGAACCACAATTTAAAGGAATCGTTGATAGCTGATGATTTTGAAAGGTTTAAACCTAAGTTAAAAATATATTAATCATAAAAATTAATTTATCATTCTTTAAAACATCATTTTTTTTTTTAAATATGAAAGATTTCTCAATTTTTTCGTATACTTTCCACCCTCCAAAACCTAAATTAAAAATATGTTAATCATAAACATTGACTTATCATTCTTTAAAAAAATGTGAAAGATTTTTCTATTTTCCAACCTCCAAAACTCTCTGATCCCCTTAAACTTCCAAATAAAGCCTTAAACTCACTTTATGGATGTTTCTTACCTTCAAAAGCACAATCATGATTCTTACATTCAAAAGCATGGTGTCGTATTTATGTTTAGAAAAAGTATGTTCAAATAACATTTCTCATGTATTTGCTCCTATCTTTATTTTTTTGTAAAGTCCAAGAGAAAAAGAAAAATTAAGAATCTAAACGAAACCTCCTAAACATGCAACTTCTAGAGATGTCATCAAGGATGAGACTTTAAAGTTCTAAAGGAGAAGTCTCTATAACATGAACATCAAAAGAATTATTGGTTAGACTAAAATTAGTCGATCAACACATTTGTTTCCTTCAAGTTTATGAATTCACGAATGAGCTAAATAAACATTTGGTGTTTTTTGTTTATGTTCTAGGTCCTTGTTACCATGTCAACCAACACCTTAAAATCACTCTCAACTATCAGGTGAGAAATCATTTGTTTCCACCCTTAATTCATGCGGATTTGTAATCCCAACATCTTTACGTGAGTGTGTCACAACAACTGTCAATCTTTTGAACATAACCTTCCAAATTTATACCATTTGTGCCTCAAAACAAGCCACCACAACCAGCAAGGTCAATTGATTCCTTATGAGCACCATCACCGTTGAGTTTGACTCGTCTCTTTAGATCTTGCTTCCAACCATTGAACACGGCATCTCAAAGATTTTTACATCCATTCAGTTGATTTGTCTCGTATTTTCTCCCAACTGAATAGGGATGATGAATACACTTTTGTATCACTTTGATTATTAGTGAAATAGTGTAAACTAATTTTTGATGTATAATTATTAGCGTTTGTCTTACAATTAATTGGCTTGCTTGCATGTCCGAATATCTAAATGGACTTGTCATCTGCCCTTTTTCCATAGCTTCGTTTAATAATCACGTCACTTGTCATTTGTCCTTTTTCACGTGTCAGATCAACTCTAAATATCAACAACTCTTTCGAAAACGATTCAAACTTTAATTCCGTCCTTTGTGAAAATCTAATTATCCCTTTGGCTTTATTCAAATTCCGTTGGTTTGATCCACCCCTTTTAATGTGCAGCAGCTTTGCAGTTTGAAATTCATAAAACGTTCATTTTTCAACACAATTTCTAAGCAAATAAGTCAAACAAGTAAATAGCATTTCCCTACTTCAATCATGTGATCATGTGATCTACTTTGAGTAATAACAATGTTTAAAAAAATCATTGCCTTGCTATTCACGTTTAGGATTTATTTAACAGGGAAAAGAAATTAAACGTGAGAACATACACACTCAGGTTCCTCTGGGTATTGACTTTTTTTTTTTTATAAAAACAAAATGATATTCATTCATTCAAATCGAGAGATTACATCATTCAACACCGCTAAAAACATAAAGGATGAATCTGCGAACAAACTCACAGCATCCAAGTTAATACTCCATGGCCTACAAAAATATATGATAAAATTAAAGTGACCGGAATATCCATGGCCTCTGGATCTGCAACGTTGACGCTCAAATCTTTGATTGAATAATCGATCTTTCAATATGAATCAAATGAACACCGCACGAAGACGAGAAATCAAACAACGCCACACAAGACGACGAACAACAAACCACCACACTTAGATGATGAAATCACAAAGAAAAAACCTAGATCTATGTGAAAATCACTTATTTCGATTGAAATAGAGAGAAAAAGCTAAAGAGGGGTGATTTCAGGTCAAGAATTGACCTAAAATCACCCCTCAATGAAGAAACTGTAAGAGAAAATCTAGAGAGAGAAAACTAGGGCCGGCTTGTTTGAGAGAGACTTGACTTGGGTATTGACGTTTTAAATATCTTACTTTTTAACAACCTACCAACATCCTACATATATTAAATACGTCGGTATCAAATAATTTTTAGGAAAATACTAACAAATATTAAATACGTCGGTATCAAATAATTTTTAGGAAAATACTAACAAGTGCTCCAAGGGCACTTATTAAGAAGACCAAAAAAGAAATTTTGTCTTGAAAATGGTGCATTCAATGCATTGAAACTTTTAAAAGCAACTTTTTCTACTTAAAATTTATCAATTATTTCCATTTTTGCATCCTTAACTTTAGGGAACCATTGAAATTTTAGGGCACTTGTTAGCAAGACCCTAATTTTTATTATTAAGATAAATTACATCGATCTTTCTAAGTTCTCTTTAAGAGGCACTCACACCCTCTCTAGTTTGCAAAAATACTCAACTTCCCTCTTTATTGATGGTATTAGATTTATGTTAAGTGTTAACTAAAAACGAATGAGTTTAATTGTAGTGTATTGACAGTGTAAAGATACTTTACAGAGTCAACCAATAACATTCTCTCATGTCATTATCTCATTTAAAGTTAATTTCTTTATTAAACAAAAACACAGATTGTGGCATAGTGCAACAACATTGTTCCCACGGGAACTCACAATGTCTTCTCCCCTCTCTTTACTGTATGTCTCTCACAATCTCAATAAAGTATCTTTACAGTGTCAGTGCAATACAAGCATATACTTTGTCAATTTTTTTAATTAAAACCAATAAATACAAATTAGGTTCATCTTCTATAATGTTCAAGAAACTCCCATGTACAGTATCACTAATTCATTTATTAGTTTAAGGTAGAATCTAACAATGTTTATTAGCCCGCTAGTTTTTTTTTTTTGAATAAATTAGCCTGCTAGGTTATAATGTTCAAAAAATTCTCATGTATCACTTCTCACATGATAGAAGATAGTTCAACTTTCTTATAGATTGGTTTGGGTTTGTTAACATGTGAATTTTGCCTAAGTCCTTTAGTGATGTGTAGATTACTTCTTCCTTCCAGTTAACAACTGAAAATGTATGAATATACATTCCTTTATATTTTCCAGTTAACTTATTTATTATAGGGTATTTATATGTGAAATTTGAGTTGTGCATGTCTAAAACTATCACTATCATGCTTTTCTAGTCTTACACTAAGTTTCTTACATGAACAAAAAGATATTTCTGTTGGGAAAGAACAGAAAAATACTCAAACAGTTGAACTTATTAATTGTTGTTGAAATTATATTAGGTAGTCCATTCACAAGGATGCCAATATTTGCAACTTGTAGGAACAGTTTCAGAAAGTTTAATTCTTTCCTGTAGTTCTTTAATTTTGAACTTGTAGCAAACTTAAAGCCATTTTACTTTACACTACCAAAAAAAAAAGCCATTTTACTTTAATTAGTTGTCAATAGTGAATTTACCTTCATAAATATTTGATTTAAGAGTAATCAATATTTATCTTTATCTATAGGATAATCAATTCGTCACAAATATCAGGAAGTTTGATCCAAGAAGGGAATGCATTTTCCAGGATATTGTGTTTATGAAATGGCTGATCACAAGCCAGCTTTTAAAGCATTTTGCAAGTCACTATCTTAAGCACGCCATACTCGCAGCTCAGATAGAGGGAAGTTATCGTCTATAGACACAACCAAATACCAGTCTGCCAAGCATCATGCTCGAAAAGTGTGTGTCATCCAAACTTCACACTTTTGTTCAAAGAATCCATTTTCACACTTGTTGCATTGACATTCCACTGCCTTATCTCCTAAGCACCATTGGTGTGAGTAGCTTTAGGAGTTATAAAATGTGAGTTAGTTGTAGGACATTGATGAAACTCCCCATAATTGTGCTAGTGTCTACTGTCTAGTGATTGTTGTTGGCATGTGCTATTTGAAGTAAACTCTGCATATTCTTAATCTGACTTTGATCATATTATGCCAAATGTCAAACCAATGATTAGACCAAGAAAATTTGTTTGTCATTTGATTTTATCAATTGAATGCAATTTGTTGATTTTATAGCTTCGTCTCTTTCCCTTTCTTGCACAGAAGGGAGAAGGGGGTAATCTTCATTTTCAACAAGATTGCAAAAGTATCGTATACACTAGGTGGATTACAAGCTGAATTGCCTGCTAATACTTGTAAGTTTATTTGTGTGTTGACCAATAATTGTCTCATTTGAGAAGCTCTCATAAGCTAGAGGCTATTTTAATAATTAACCTGGACATAACCTAAGGTTGATACATTTCATCAAATTCATTGGCAAATAAAAGTATAGGAAAACTCAAAAATCAGAAGAAACAGTAACAACGAGGTTAACAAAAATTTTCAATCAAAAGATCAGTCAGAAAACTTCACATTAATTCAACAGCGCAGAATTTTTGCTCCAACAATTATTACAAAACAATGAATGAGAAAGTGAACAAATTAAGAATTTTTTTGGATACTCAACTGAGCTTTGGAACCTTTCCAAGTTCTAGCTATTTCTTTAATTCCACACTTGCTCAAATTTCTTTGAACGGCAACCACCTTACATGGATCTCTAGTAACCTGTAGTATACACAAAATAAATTAACGGTGTTAATTTCCCATTTTTCAAATGTCACTCAAATGATTGTGAATCCCACACCCAATTAATAATCACAACCGCAAATATAAAGACAGCGCGGATAGGCACTGGAACTTTGATGACAGAAACATGATGACTTTGGGATGCGAATCATATATACCTAAATAAAATATTTTATTAGGTCACAGACACATCTAGATTCCAGAAAGAGAATGTTAGACAGATATAAAGTAGTGCAACTATTTGTTCATTTGCAAATAGAAGATAAAAAGAGCATATGTGAGGACAATAGAGATATGTTATAGCACATATTAAAGAGAGACAATGAAAACATATTGTGTGGGAGCCGTTTGTAAGTGCAACGACGGTTGAAGTAACGTTTCAGAGCACAACGATGGTGGAGGCAGCGTGTACAAAGATGGTGGAGGTGGCGTTTGAGCGTACAACAATGGTACAAATAACAATAAAACTATGTACACATACGCACATTTAACAACACTGCATTCAACTGCTTGCATTGCATTGCACATTATATATAAAAATATAACACTATTAATTAGGAAATTATCATGCACAAACCTATGTGTAAATGCACATTTGTCAATTGATATTTTTCAAAAGTAATTTCTCATAGAAGTAAACCTTAAAACAAAAACAACTTACAGAGTTCAAACTTCAGCATAGCAAAGAAGGCATCCACGACGTGCAAAGAGTTCCCTATTTTTGTCATTTGCATGAAAACCATCCAAATGAAACTCTCTCAGTTGAGTGCAGTTTTCTAGCACATGTTTCACTCCCTTCTCTCGCACATTATAACATCGTTTCAGTATTAGTTGCAAAAGCCCACAACAATTCTTTAAGATCACATAGAGTGTTTCATCATCAACCATTGTTCCTGATAAGTCCAAGACCTCCAGCTCCGGAACTACAAAGTTGATTCCAAGTGGCTTCAATCTTGAACAGTTGCTTAATTTCAAATCCCTAATCTTACAGCATTTCCTTAAAACTTGACAAATACCTTTAGATATGCGCTTACAACAGTCCAAATTAAGCACCTCCAAATTGGGGAAAATGGAAGCAAACCTTATGATATTTTCATCCCTTAACCATGAATTGTCACACAAATTGAGAGACTTTAATTGAGGATGTAGACCAAACTTCATTAAAGAATCATAATTTTCTCCACTCTTACCCCCAATATGTTCCATTGTGATCTCACCAAGTAAAGGACAGTTCCTCGCGAGTGCAAACAAAGATGATTCTGTTAACTTATCACAATTACTAAGGTTGATGGACATCAAATCACCAAGAAACGAAGACAGCTGGATAACATGTTGATCATTCAGAAACTTACTAGGTCCAAGATACAAATGTTGGAAACCTTGACGACACTTGGATAACAAACAAAAGAGTCCATCATAACTATAACCGAAGCAACTTTCTAGGACAAGCTTTGTCAAAGGAAGACCTCCCCTTGCAATAGTGTAGAGAAACTCATCAGAAATATTAAACAAATACAAACCAAGACAAGTCAAACCCTTGAAACTCACCAATGAGTCAATAATATGTGAAGTCATTAATGAAGGACGTGATATCGAAAACGATGATAAGGAGAAAGACATCAATGTTGGTCTCTCACGCAGAGCAGAAGCAATGCCTGCATCGGTTAATAATTGCTTATAACCATTAATGTTGACTTCTTGAAGAAACTTACAGTTGCTGAACAAGTGGAAAAGTGATTGGTTGTTGATGGGAAAGGAAGAAAGATTAACCTTGCGGAGTTTGAGAAGTGAAAGTGAGATAGCCTCTACTCCATTGTTATACCTATGAGTCTGAGTCTCTATCATGCTGAAATAATGTAAGGGGTATTTGAGTGTGAGGTCGACGTCGAGTTCTTCGAGCAAAGGGAAACATTTTGCTATAAGCAATAGGTTAACAAAGCCGGAACAAGTGAAAGAGGTCAAAGTTGTAATGTTTTGAGAAAAAGCTCGCAATCCATTTGCTGGGAAGTGATTACCAACGTTTGGGAGTTTGAGTGAAGTGATTTTCAATGATGGGAAACGAGAGATTTGGCAGAGAAGGTCGTCGAGGTTGTGACCTAGATAGCGAGAGAGATTGAGGGAATTGAGATGGGTGAACCTTTTGAAGAGGCTACGGAGGAAAGGGAGTGTTGGATTGACAAGAGTGACTGAGAATCGGAGGCGGCCGGTGATGGAGAGGAACCGTTTGGATACGGTGGAGAGAGAACTCAAGTTGCGACGGTTGTTGTTTTTGTGGATACCGTCGTTGATGATGAATCTGAAGATGCATTCCCAACACTCATCAGGTAAATCTGAAGCCATTGTGATTGCAGCCGGGGGTGAATATGGAAACAGTGAAAACCTCGCCCTAAACAGTGACCGAGATCAACGGTGGTGGAAGAATGCAAGAGGTTCTTGATTTTGGTTGGATTTAGGGTTTGGAAAAATCACTATTAAAATGGTGATGATGATGGTGGATGTGGTGGCCCACCATCAAACTTGCAAATCTCTTTGTCAGTGATTAATTACGCTGATTTTGTTGGATTCCCTTCATGGGGGATTTTCGCCATGTTGTCATTCTCTGATAGCAGGATGGAGCCGTCGACCTCAAAACTGGGATAGTGGGTTGCAGAATAACTGTTATTCTCGATATATTAAGAGTGTGTTTGGATTGAGGGTTTAGGAGGGGAGAACTCATTTTTATTTTTTAAATTACGAACAATGTAAAATGTTTTATTAAAATAAATTAAGTGTTTTTGAAGTATTATATTTTATAACATCCGTAATTTAAAAAGGAAAAGTAAACCCTCACATCCTTTCTCATCCTAAACCTTCCAACAAAATACACCCTTAGGAAATATTACCCGGTTGATTCTAATCAACATATTATTGCTGAAAAAATGAAGCAAATTACTCAAAACCCCTTAGGCTTTGTTTGCGAGTTTGGAGGGGAAGGAAGGGAAAGGCTTGGGAAAAAATGAATGAGCAAGTGGAAGAAATAGAGGAAAATGAGAGGAGAGAGTTTTGGGGGGTTAACTTTTCTTCATAATATTAAACCCTCTTCATTTGGGGGAACTAAAAAATTGTATTGGAGGAGGGTTTTGGGGGGTTTTGGAGGGTTTATATATAGGGAGCTTCTACAGTGCAGTCAAGAAACTGACTTTTTTGAAAAAGTTAATTTTAATTTTAATGTTTGATTCATTTTTAAATTGTTGATTATTGATTAATGTTCAATAGTAATTCATCTAGTAATGCTTGCAACATCTTGGACTTACAGGTACTATTTTATCGTTGACATCTTTAACATGCAAACAGATTTGATGATATTATGTGATAGTCTTGAGTGTTACACTTTGTGAGGTGTTACACTTAAAACAAGGTAGGATAAAATTAGATTAAATGTAGTCTTGTTAATCTGATGAATTGATGATACTATGGGGACTGAACTTTTGATGCCACTGTACAAACTGTGAGGTGTTACTCACTACAATTTTGATGTTATAGTGTTAACTTCATCAGAAAAGTCATTTTCACGACTTCACCGTAGAATTTTCCTTATATAAATTCTTCAATCTATGTTGTTATATTATTTTTGAAATTAAAAATATAGTAATCATATGTTTTAATTTATCATTCTCTAAAAAACTACTCTTTTAAAAAATTTGAAAGATTTCTTCATTTTCCCTCATATTTTCCACCCCTCAAAGCTTTTCCTTCCCCTCCCCTCCAAACTCGCAAACAAAGCTTTAGTGATGCGAAAACACAAAAAACTTATGTGAACGCAGTCATGAGTGCCACTACTCAACTCTGGGATGCTATGGTGCATGTACGAGCTGCCACCCTCTGTGATATGGCTCGCTGCCACGTTAGCGGCGTTATATCCTTGTATTGGCAACATAGGATTTTATGGTATATTTACCATTGTCATTGAAGCTAAATTCCTATAACTAATATATGCAAGTTAATGCACGAGGCCTTGTTTTAGTTATTTTTGAATTCTTGCTGTTTGTAGCAGAAAAATTGCAATATCATCGTGTAATGTATGAAACTAAATCCACAAGAATCTTGGTTTATTAATGGAAATTTTCACAGTTTAAAGTGGCAACATGAAAAAGCAGTTAAATATTTTATGAGAGCCCCTTAAACTGAACAAAAATTATGTCTCTGCTTGGACACTAATGGGTCATGAGTTTATAGAGATGAAAAACACTGGCGCTGTTGTGGATGCTTATCGTAAGCTTATGAGATGAAGGGTAGGCCTCACTTTGCTCTCTATTACTTCAAAAAATATGTTTCCAAAAACCTTTCTTCTTTTCTATGACTGGGTAGATTAGGTTCTGCTTGAGTTTGTAAATATGTGAGGGATTGGATAACAGAAAATTAAATTGTTCTATGTGTTTGTTTTAAATTGGTTTTTGTTGTAATGTTTTAAACAATACGTTTTAAACCAGGTTTTGATTGATGACTAAATGGATGGATGAGAATTTTTGTAGGATTAACATTAAATTATGGATTTTTTTTGGAAATTAAAACTTTATAATTACGTTAAATAGAACAATTTACAAATGTATCACTTAATATTCTAAGTCATATCATATATGTCAGAAACTAAAGCTAATGTAAGTTAGAATTTAGGGACTTCGAGTTCCTTCTTTCACAATGTCACATATCACAAATTTAGTTAAGTTCCATTCATCGTTGACCATCTTAAATTCTTTATATAATGAGAATTATAAACCAGATATACAATACAAGACATGCATAATAGAGGCTCATGCAATCATATACTTTATTCAACATTTTGCTTTAGTCTATATGTCCTTGTAAACGTTTACGTGCATGGAAGTTTTTTGAAATTGGAAATGACCCTACAAGCACTATATTCTCACCAAATGAGAATTGGGTTGATGAATTACTAGATTGCCCTGTTAGATTCTTAGACATATTCAAGAACTTCAATGAGCACTTAGAAGGAGAAAAAAAGTTGGGGAATATGTAATTGAAAACTATATGTCTTCATATTGGAATGAGAAAATCACGCACAAAATCTATACCTGTAATTTGGGAGAATTCTGGTTTACCCTCCTGTAAAAAGAATTTAGATTTCAACCCTATAATACAAAGATTCTCCACAAAACACCCCTAACCCCATTCAGACGCTGACGTGGCACGCCACTGTGTAATTATTTTAATTTTAATTTTTTTTAAATTTAACACGTGTGTAATGGAAATTGACGTGGCATGCAACTGTGTAGTTATTTTAATTTTATTTTTTAAAACCTGACATGTGTGTAATGGTTTAAAAAGATAAAAAAAACTGAATATTAATTTTCAAAAATTTAAAAATAAGAAAAAAAATCAATTTTTTTAAAAAAACGAAAAAAATATTAACTTTTTTACCAAAACATTCAAAAATTAGCTTATATTATTTTTTCGAATATTTTTTAAAAAAAATTCAAAAGTTTCAAAATATATTTGTAAAAAATTCTGGAATAAAAAAGTTTTAAAATTCTCAAATCTGTAACACATCGTAAAAAAAATTCTGGAATAAAATTTTCGAAAAAAAATCTAAATTTTCCTAAATTTTTAAATAAATCTGTATCCAGTTTTTTAAAAATAAAAATATTTTCCAGATTTTTTTTTTGTTGAGAAAATTTTAAAAAATTCTTTTTAGAAAAAAAAATCTGTTTTAAATTTCAAAAAATATATATTCCAAATTTTCGAAAGTAATTTGAATTTTTTTAAAATATATATTTCAAAATTTTCGAAAATAATTTTTAAAAAAATTTGAAATATATATTTTTTGTAAATTATAACTTTTGGAATTTTTGAAAAATATATATTTCAAAATTTTAAAAAAATTTGGAAAATATTTTTCGTAATAAAAAAAATCTTGATTATTTTTTAATTTTTTTTAAAAATAGGCACAAATGTCATGTGTACCTTTAAAAAAATGAAAAACAAAATTAATTATACAGTCAGCACGCCACATAATCTGATATGCACAGTCAGCATGACACGTCAGCAATTCTGCACAGTCACATGGGTCAGGGGCTAAAATCAAAGAATCTTATTCTACAGGGTTGGAATCTAAACTTCTTCTTTTTATAGAGGGTAAACCGGAACTCGCCCAAATTACAAGGGTAAAGACATATTAACCCTATGTTAATTAAGACCTCTCTTCAATTGTGACAGTTCTTAGAGAAGTAAGTTTGATCAAGTCAAAGGCTAAGAAGTAGTGATCTTGTGTCAGTGAGTATACTTCCACTGAGTTCAATGATTTTTGCTCATCAAATGACATAAATCATGAAGTAACTGCACCATACACACCTCAACACAATGGAATCTCAGAGAGGAAGAATAGAACCTTGGTAAATATGATAAGAAGCATACTGAAACAAAAACAGATGCCTCATTACTTGTGGGGAGAAGCAGCTGCTACTGCAGCATATCTATCAATAGAAGCCCCACAAAGAAGCTACAAGACAAAACATCAAATTATTGGTTTAGTAATTCAGTTTAGTTAGAATTAGTCTTATCTTTGTTTAGTAGTTTGTTTAGAAACTTGCACTTGAAGTAACTAACTCAAGTTACTTGCATGTGAAGTAATAAGTTTGTTAGGAG
>Ga0315915_1000719_pt1 | contig 36221 bp, 21 predicted proteins | sample MpolbnodulesMG_FD_207738 | JGI IMG/M metagenome (GOLD analysis project Ga0315915, IMG submission 207738) | Medicago polymorpha root nodule microbial communities from Los Angeles, California, United States - branched nodules | ecosystem: Host-associated > Plants > Roots > Nodule | place: USA...
TAAGGAAAATGTCACAGGGACTAAAAAGTGTGATTTTATTTTGTAGGGACTAAAAACAAAACTGTGAATATTTATAAGGACTAAAAACTTAATTAACCCAATTTTTTTATACTCCCTCTTGACTTTTTTTCTAAGAAAAAAAATAGGTGAACAAAACTTAATGTATTTTCTCTAGAAAAAAAAAACTTCATGTATTTATTTAGTTCATATTATGAATTAAATACATTAATTTTTATTGACTTATTTGTCTTTTATAAAAAAGATAGGAGGGAGTACTATTTTAGACATGCAATTTCAGGAGCTTAATAATTGTTTTAATGAGACAAATAGCAGGTTGCTCATTTGTATGGCTTGTTTGAGTCCAACAAATTTGTTCTCTTATTTTGACAAGACAAAATTGGTTGAAGTTGCAAAGTTTTATCCACGCAAATTTTGTCATACTAGTTTGCCGGTGCTTGATATAAACTTGAGACTTACATCATTGACATGTTCAGGACCTCATAGTTGATTTGGGAAATTTTACAAAACAACAGGATCATTATGCGCTTTTAATTTTCAAGAAGGGCCAACATTCATGATGTTATTAACGCATTGTTTAATTGGGAAATTCAAGGATTGATACTTAGATAAAACTGTTGCAGTGATGACGAAATTGAATACATTAGAAGATAAATTTATCAACAGCTTATATCCTCAAAGTAAGGTGCAAGATCCAAAAATCGCAATTGTTGTATCCTCACAATCTCTCTCTGAATCATGAGAACGTTATAACTTATAAGTCCATGTTGAGGAAATGCCTTTATCATGGTTTTGATGATACAACCGAGATTCAAATATTTAGAAATTGATTAGCAAAACATCATATATTATTGTTGAATGCAACAAAATGAGGTTTATTAAGGTCTAAAAATGTTTCAAATCTTATCAAGATCATATAATTCATGGCTCTTATTGACCAAAAGATAAATGCAATAATTTTATAATAGCAATGAAAGCTTGATTGATTGAATTGGATACAAACTAGTATGGATATCCTTGTCAAGCACATGCTAGATTTGAAGATGTATTATTCTCATTTGTGTGGTTGTTCTATGTCTAATGAGTAGATCTACACTGGTGTTGGTTCCCTCCATAAGGTCAAACAATGGTATCATAACCTGATTCGACTTTGCGGATGAAGCATGAGTGATTACTGGTGGTAGATCTCGGATGTGGATAGTCTTATACCTAAGTGAGATATGTTGATGTGTCGAGTGTGAGCTAAACTTTCACATTGAATGCAAGGGTAGATGTTGAGCAACATATACTTGTGATATGATCCATATACTTAATTTCTTACGGTTTAGGTTAAGGTGTGGTGTCAAACTCACTTTTATGGATTCTCTTTGTCTGTTAAGATGATCAAACTCAATGTAGGATTATGCGAAATTCACAATATTGTTATCAACCGTTTTTTTAGTTTTTGGATGTCATTTGTTTAATTTTTATCTTAAAGTTTAGTTTTTAAATGTCCTTCTTTTTCATATGAATTTTTTCATTCAACGTTTATTATTTTAAATTTATTCACTTATGGACTTTGGTGGCAAGTGAAAATGGTAAATTGTCGTTGTGTTATACTGAATTGAGAAAATATATTTTTATTAGACAATTTAATATCATGTGACATTTTCCTTAAAAAAAATAAAAAAATCATGTGACGTTTGTTTAATTGAATCTAATTGTTTGGTAAAATAATTAACCAGAAATCTCCGACTCCTTAAACCAGCCTATAAAATAACCGGCAACTCACGTTATTCTCTATACTCTCACGAACAAAATGCCAATACTTACTTTCTTTCTCCTATCTTCTATCATGTTTCAATTTCTTTTTTGAATTCTTTTTTTCTTTTATTTTTCTGTATTTCTTCTCATGGAAGAAAGAAACATAAATTTCTCTCCATAAAACCACCACCAACCAAACTTTTTGAACATTTGTGCCTTCATTTGACCTTATTTAAATATGTCATGTAATTACGGACGCGGATAGTTGCACACTTGACTAATAGATGATAATTTGTCTAGTGTGTGTTAAAGTTCTATATTGGATTGAATAGTATATTTTGAACATCGTATAAGTGAGATGATTCCTGATGCCTAAATATTTTAGATGAAGATATGATATCAATCTCACTTATGTGGTTTCTCTTAATCTGTGATGGTGATCAAATTCAGTGTAGAATCCCCTAGAAATCTCAAAACCATGATGAATTGTTTTGTTAGTTTTTATATATCATTTGTTTAATTTGTATCTTAAATCTTAGTTATCGGATGTCATTCACGTTAATGATATTTTTATTCGACCTCCATTATTTCAAATTCCTTGACTTTGGTCTTTCGTGAATTCTAACAATGGAAAAAGGCAGATGTATTATTTTGATTTAACAAAAATATATATTATTAGAAATTTTAAAATGATGTGATATTTTTTAATTGAGTCTATTTTTTTCGTAAAATAATTACCCTAAAATCTCTTAATCCTTCAACAAACCTGCAAAATTGCAAGCAACTCAATTCATTTCATATACTTTCAAGGTTAAAGCACACACCCCTTATTTGTTTTCCTTACCATCTATCTCATGTAAAAAATCTCTTGGTCCTTCAACAAACCTGCAAAATTGCAAGCAATTCACTACTTTCCCTATACTTTCAAGGTTAAAACACAGACCCCTTATTTATTTTCCTTACCATCTATCTCATGTAAACAATTCTCTTTTCATCTTCTTTCTTTTTCTAATTTATTTTCTCTATTCTCTTAAAATAAAGGAACATAAACCTCCCTCCAAAAAACCACCACCAACCCACCTTTACCATGTTAGGTCTCAATTTGTCCTTATTTGGCTATGTCACCATATTACCCATGCAAAAAGTCTCACATTTAAGAGAGATGTTAATGTGTCATATGTAAGTTAAAGTTTCACATTGAATTCAATGGTAGATGATGATAAAAATATAAGTGAGATAACTTATGTACATAATGTTTTAAGATTTTCGATGAAGATGTGGTTGGAATCTTACTTTCGTAGTTAATCTTAGCCTAAACTGATTATACAACCTTGTTTAGGCTCCCTCAGAAGTCACAATATTATGATGAACTGTTTTGTTAAGATTTGGGTATCAATTAAAAAAAATTCATCTAAAATTTTAGTTTATGGATGTCATTTGCTTTGATGCTATTTTTTATTCAACATCTATTATTTCAAATCATTTTACTTTTAGCCTTTGGTGGGATCGAAGAATTGAAAAATATCGATGTATTATTTCTCGGTTGTGTGATTGTTCTTTGCATAATATGATGATCAAACCTAATATAGGCTTTCTCTGTCGTCCCAACATTATGAAGAACTATTTTGTTAGTGTTTAGATGTCATTTGTTAAATTGTTTAGCTTAAATATAGTTTTTGGCTGTCATTCGCTTTCATGCCATTTTTTTATTCAACCTTTATCATTTAAAATTACTTTACATTTGGTCTTTGGTAGGATGTGACAATGGAAAAATGCAGATGTGTTATGTTAGTTTACAAAGTACATGGTTATTATACATTTGAAAATAATGTGACTTTTTTTATTAAGACTAATTTTTTGGCAAAATAATTACCCAAAAATCTATAACCCCTTCAACAAACTCATATAATTGCCGGCAACTCAGTCTATTTCCAATCATTTCCCGGACAAAACATGCTACATATATTTTTTCTTTATCATTTCTATCATGTTCAAGTTCCTTTTTCGTATTCACTTTTTTCTTTTTAATTTCCTTTCTCTACTTTCATGAAATAAATAAACATAAACTTGCCTCCTTGTAATCACTACCAACCCACCTTTTTAAACATGAAGTGCATCCGATTGACCTTATTTCACTATGTCACATATTTACGGATGTGGATTGTCGCACACTTGATTAAGGAATATTAATGTGTCAAGTATGAGTTGACGTTCTACAATGGATGAAATAGTAGATTTTGAAGAACATATAAGTGAGATGACACATATACCTAATGACATAAGATTTTTTGTGAAGATGAGGTGTGTCAATCTCACTTATATGGTTGTTGTTGACTTAATATGATGATCCAACTCAGTGTAGGCTCATCCAAAAGTCCGAACATTATCCCAATATTATGATAAACTGCTTGTTAGGTTTTTGATGACATTTTGTTTATTTTTTTTATCTTAAATTTTAGTTATTGGATGTTATTCACTTTCATGCTATATCTTTTATTCAACCTCTATTATTTCAATCTCCGTCAGTTTTGGTCTTGATAGGATTTGACAATGGAAAATTGCTTGTGTTTTGCTAATTTAACAAAATAAATGGTTGTTATATTTTTTCAAATATGATGAATTACTTTTTTAGTGTTTGGGTGTCATTTGTTTTATTTATTTTTTCTTAAAATTTAGTTTTTGGTTGTCATTCAATTTCATGCTATATTTTTTTATTCAACCTCTATCATTTCAAATTCTTTTTTTTTTTGACAAAAACAAAATGATATACATTCATTCAAATCGAGAGATTACATCATTCAATACCACTAAAAACGTAAAGGATGAATCTGTGAACAAACTCACAACATCCAAGTTAATAGCATATAACGGCATAATGCCTACAAAAATATATGATAAAATTAAAATGACCGGAATATCCATGGCTTCCGGATCTCTAACGTTGACGCCCAAATCTTTGATTGAATAATCGATCTTTCAATATGAATCAAATGAACACCGCAAGAAGACTAGAAATCAAACAACGTAGCACAAGACAACGAACAAACCACCACACTTAGATGATGAAATCACAAAATAGATGTGAAAATCACTTATTTAGATTGAAATAGAGAGAAAAAGAAGATGGGTGATTCAGGTCAAAAATTGACCAAAAACCACCCCTTAATGAAGAAATTGGAAGAGAAAACCTAGAAAGAGAAAACTAGGGCCGGCTTGTTGGAGAGGAAGGGGAAGGCTAGGCTCGCTGTGGCGAGGCCCTGTTTCCCTGGATTCTGGACTTTCTTGAACTTTCTCGCTTCTTCTTCGCTCTTGGCTCGTTGTGGCCTCACTGGGGCGTGCTAGGGACTTGTAAAATTGGAAGCTCTCTGACTTGGCTTGCCTCTTGCTCAATCTTTGCTCGCTGTGGCGAGTAATGTGGCTTAGGCCTCCCCCTGGCTCGCTGTGACGACCTATGAGAATTCTGGAAATGGTGCTCTCTAACTTGGCTCGCCTTCTGCTCGCTCCAAGCTCGATGTGGCGAGCTAACCTTTTTATTTCTTTGTTGATTTCTTGCTTGCTTGGTGTCTTGACATCCATTTTCTTGCACAATGGGATATAGTAAGATATAAAAAGCTTAAATTGGATTTTGTTAATTAATTCTTGGCTTTTCCTTAGATATAGAACTTGTGAAAGAAGTAATCAAAGTGCCTAAAATACAACATCTACATAACTACTTTCCAGCACTTATCAACGACCAAGACATGGAATGTTGTCTCCAATTTGAAATTAACTTTACTTAAATAGAAACAATTAAAAAGGGGGATTCCAAAAGGTTGGTTACAATTGAAACTAAATAGAGATGTGATCAAGCAGGGTCGTTCCTATAAAATAGGAGGCTCGTCTCTATTTTGAAAATAGGCCCCAATAAAATAAAAACGCAATTTTTTTTGTGTAGCTAAGCTTCATTAAAAAATCAGAATCAGAAAAACTTCTAAACATGAAACAAAAATAAAATAAAAGTAAGTGAAAGAGATGTGAAATTTACCTGACAATGTCGTTTGGAATGTCCAACTATATCATAAAGGTTCATCATTCCATTCTAATCTATGAAACAACCGTATATTTCAAAACACGATCTCTACTTCTGTTACTCTAATAGAAAAAGTTAAATTAAATTCGTTCATCTGGCTAAAATCAAAGCAGGCTTCATTCTGTTATAATTATACAGACTGGTGGCGACACCCGCTACTCTATATGAGTGTTTAGCTATATTTATTTTTACTGCTTTGGTTGTGCTCTCTTTTTAAGGATTATGTGACCTTGTAAATATTCGTTGGTGATTCTCCTTTTGCACACCTTGTGCAGGATGCATCACCATGGTTATATGAAAATTTCATTTTGACATGTTCAAAAAAAATCTATGAAAGTTTAATTACACATGAATGATAACAATAAATAACAACATAATCAAAAGAAAAGAGAAAGATGCATACAACTAATGTCGACGGTCTTAAATCTTGTTGTCAAGCCTTGAAAATCTCGATCTTAGGATTGCTGGATCACACTTTAGTTATATGATTAATAGAAAACCATTAGGATTTAATTTTATCTTTAATCAATTTTTGGTTTATCCGTCTTGTATTGAATGTTATATCTTATTTTACGAATTATAAATTCAATATGTTTTTCTTTTAGGATATTTTGTTTTCTTTTACTTTGTATATTTTTTATTTTGTTATTCTAGCTTTATGGAATTTATCTCTTCTGCAAAAAATATTTATCATTCTTTATTATTTTTGTGTGCTAGAGTAGTTTTTTTTTGTTTTGTTGTTATTTTCTTTTTATGAGTGTTTTTCTTTTTATTATTTTCTTTTAATTTACCTCTAGACGCTTAGGGTCTAGTCCGGATTTACAGTGGACACAGTAACTATTGTTAACCGTCTAATCAAAATTGAAGGGTTAAGATCTCTTACTGTGTCAAACGGTCAAATTAGCATTGGGTAAATCAGAATCATTGGATCACAAATCTACGGTCAAGATTAACCTGCGTGAAACCACTACAACCACCAAACCTGATTCAGATCTGGTATGGTCCTTATGTCTATTACATTTATCTAGTCTTTTCATTGTGTCTAGTCTTTCCTCTGCACCACCTTCAAACGCCAGATTTGCCGGCGGCTTTTCGGTGGTTTTGCGCGTGGTTTCCGAAACGTGTTGGTGGGTGGGTTAAACCACCATCACCGCGTCTGTGTTACGACGGGTGCTCTTCCTTCACTGCGCCTCTATAAGGAAGATTTCTCGATCTTGATTTCTTCTTTGATCTGGATCTATTTTCTTGTTTTTTGCTTAAATCCGTCGTCAATCTGCCTAGGCGTGTGGATTGTGTTTTATCTGGTTCCATTGAAACCCCAATCGGTGTTGTGTTTGTTAGTACGCGGCGGTGATGTTCTTGACTCACGGTGGTGTACAAAACCCATGTGGGTAGTTTCGTTGGTTGGCTCGTTTTCAGGTTCCGCTTCAAAACTCATCGTCGTTGCACTAGTTCTATTTTTCCAGATCTGGTAATGCTTTGTGCGGGGTTCATTAGGCTCGAAAGGGCTTTTAATGCTCACTCTGATTTATCCATGGGCTTATGGTTCGTGAACTTTTCCGTGTTGGCAGTAGGATCATACACTATACAAAAAAAAAAGCGTTTGGTTTACTAAGATTTGTTTCTAGTTCGTGTTATGGTTATGTCAATGCTTTCGACTTTTTACACCAATTTCTTTTGCAAACTGGTTTTGGGCCCCACGTTGGGCTTGTTGGTTTGTGCTCTAGTGTGTATATATCTGCGACACATTAGGGTTCATCACTGGTTTGTTAATTATTGTTGTATTACCTTTTAACAGTTGAATTGTGGTTGTTGGGTTTGGTTTATGTCCCCCAGCTTTTTATATTTTTATTTATTTATTATATTTTCCTTGCTTAAAATTTGATGTTCGTATCACCAGCTCAATGTATCTTTCTTTGTACAAAAAGTTTATTTATTTAATTTAGCGGTATTTATTTTATTTTCTTTTCATATTCTTTCATTTACTCTTTAAAAAAAAACTTCTTCCGTTTATTCTTCTATTCTGACTCTTTGCACTAGCTTTATAAACTAGCTATCCATTTGAACTAGTTCTCATCACCCAAGTCAAAGATTTATGTTCTTCTCCTAGCACTTTTTGCTCGCACACAGCTGATTTGCCGAAAATACCCCTGCGTGACTTAAGTCACGCTGCGTGAGTTAACTCACGCAGGTTATAAACCTAGCGTGACTTAACTCACACTGGTTTTTCAGTACCAATTTTCTCTTCTTTACGTTTTTGTTCTCTTTTAGTGTATCTCCATAATATTGACCCATAACCGGTGAATACAATTTCAGTGCATTTGTTGAAAGTGAATCTGCTATTGAACTCCAATCATCTCTTCCATTCACAAAAAATCCCAAAAATTAAAACTCCCAAATTATGGGCACAAATAAAAAAGTGAACTTTTTCAATTTTTGATCAAGTTTGAGTATAATTGAAAAGCTTAAGAAGAAAGTGAAAAGGACGTGCGGAGGAATAAAAGGGTTTTGGGTTGGTTTTATTGGGTTTAGAGCAAGGAAGAAGAGGAGAGAACAAAAACGTAAAGGAAGAAGAAGAGAAGGAAATATGGCAGTGGAAAACTAGCGTAAGTTAACTCACGCGGTGTTAGTTAAGTAGCGTAGAATTTAACACTTGCGTTACTTAACTAATATAGGGGTATTTTCGACAAATCAGTTGGGTGCGAGTAAAAAGTACCGGAAGAAGAGCAGAAATCCAAGTCAAATACACCAAGCTAACATAGGTCCACCTACACACTTATATAAGACAAAAACCCAAGGAAAAATATAGTAGTCTTGCAAACCATCACACGACGTAATGAGACTACACCAGACCCCTAACCATACAAAACACACCTATAAATGCCAGTAATAAAGCCACACCTACACAACTTGCACAATACCCCAAGGGAGCAACCATGATTAGACTAGACTAATCTCCTACCAAAATGCAGCCAACTTGCACAATGAAATCTGCACCAGAGATTCTACTACTATACTCTTCCACTTGCATCAAGCTAGATAGATATTAAGTTACTATTGATCTTCAACCCTTGCAATTTGCTACAGATTCAAGCCAAACCTCAGCCATTAGAAATATCAAAATCAATCCTTATTGATCCTTAAATTTTTATTTACTATATACTAGTATTTGAGTGTGTTTGATCCGCCGGAAGGTGTTGAAAGTTATATATCGAACAAAACAGTAGAAGATAAAACGACGCAGAACAAATTTTTATAGCATTGAACAATTTTTTGTCTGATATATTTTTAGTGGATAAAAAACTATTTTAGTATTTTAGACGACTTGAATTTGTGACAAAAAGTTATAATATGATTCAGTAAGATATAAGAATTTTAGTTGTCATTTTCCATACCTCAAATTTGTCAAATTACACTAACAATCTTAAAACCAAACACAATACTACTTGATTGTCATGATCCTTCTTTTTTAGCACGGTCAACATAAAGGTAAGGCTACTAAAACCCTCGTTTTAGGCTCCAACAAAAAAAAAATTATTAGATTTTATAAACCAAAAGGCCATATATAGAGATTAAAAACGCATAATATTAAAATTTGTTTTATGTCTCGCCTACGAATAAAATTTATTGGGCCGGCACTGTTTTTTAGTACATCAATTAATAGCTATGGCCACTAGTTAGTTGAAAGAGATTTTGATCAGCAACTTTCTACATAGAGTTCAAAAGTTATTGTCATGTTTCATAGGTCCATGAATGTTGTGTTCACGATGATTAGTTTTGCCATCCAAAAAAGTCTAACGGCGCAGTTTATTATCCGCTTGCCTTCTATTCAAGTGTAAATAAATGATTTATATATATTTTTTCCTTAAAAAAAAATTAGTGATCAATTGAATAGTGAAGACGCCTCTATCTCACTTATTGAACTTCACTGGGTCATCATCACCAAATTTTCCACTCGCAATAAAGCGCGTTAGTTAATTAACACATGCATGTCACAATTATTGACATTGCAAAGCTGCATTTACGTGATTTAGTTTTCTTTTCAAAGCTAGTCGGTATCTAATGCATGTGCATCTTTAAGGCTGAAATAACGTGATAAAGTGGGTTCCCAAATTTCCAATGTTATATTTAAAAAATGCTAAAAAGTGTCCTTAAGATACTTGTTAAAAAGTTTGAAGAAGAAATTTTTTATTAGGATTGATGTATTCAACATATTGAAACTTAAAAAAGTAACTTTTTTTTACATAAAATTTACAAATTATTTTTAATTTAGAATCTTAACTAGTGCTCTAAGCGCACTTGTTAGTAAGACCTTTATATCTATGAATATCTTGAATTTTGTGAAAAAAACTTCCTTTATTTGATTTTTATGTATAGCAACATTATTTTAAAAAACCAATACATATAATAGTTTTAAATTTCCTTAAAAAAAATAGTTTTGAGTTATTTATTAAACTAAAACAGAGACTTATGTTATATTTTTCTTGATTATGTGTTGAGAAATTACTTCAAAAAGTATATTTTAATGTTAAACAAATCTTAATTAAACCAACAAAAATATCAAATTGATAGGCCGTATGTTGTGACTAGGGTTCGAAATCCAATTATTTGTTTGTGCGTGAGTTCTGGTAATTATTGTCATTTTCTCTATCTATAAAAAAATAAAAGTATAGTTAACAACAATTATATGGTGGCAACGAAATCAATTAATAAATTAAAGATTTGTAAGTGATTCAGCTTCACCAAAGAATAAACCTTTCTAAAAAAATCTGATTTTGATTATTCGATAAAATAATTTTTTGTCGAATATTATTTATCTTCTGATCAATCTTCAAGCTGTTAGGATCTCATTCTCTTCGTTAAAAAAAAAGATCTCATTCTCTTAGAACGGAGGATTTACACCCAAAAAGAAATTTCGCAAATGATAAACGATGGTCAATAATATCACTTTCAGAAATAAAAAACGAGGTCCATTAATAAAGTCCTTGATACCAAAACAAATATCACTTTCTCACTTTAACTCTCTATTGCAAGTTGCATTTCACAATTTTTTCTCAACTCAGAGTCAGAGCTGGTCCTGAAATAGTGAAATTTCGTATCCCCTGGCCAATTTATTAATTTCGCATATCCTGGTCAAATTATTAAGAGAATAGTGCCATCATCGTAACATCATTAAAATTATTTTGTGCATTATTTATTACAAAATAATAATTTAAGAAATTCTAACTTTGTGCCTAAAATATACAAGATAAGAAGTTAAAAGTAGAAATAAAATCTTAAAAATTGTGTACTCTTGTTCCTCCATCTCTAACAAATCGACCTTAGTTTTCTTCCTATGTTATCTCTTTAATTTCTTCATAGAATGGGTGGTTTTGGGTCAATTTTTTTTATTCAAAATCTCCCTTCTTCACCTTCTTCCCTCTAATTCAATCTAAATAAGTGATTTTCACATAGATATAAGTTTTTTGTTCTTCGTGATTTCGTCTTCTAAATGAGGTGTTGCATTGTTCATCATTGTTTGATTTTCCATTTTTTTGCGATGTTCATCTGGTTCATATTGAAAGATAACTTATTCAATCAATGATTTGAGCGTCAAAGTTGCAAATCCGATATCATAAGTATTTCGGTCACTTTAATGTTACCATATTATTTGTAGGCATTTTGCTTGTATGTTATATTAACTTGAATGTCGTGAGTTTGTTCGCAAATCATCCTTTAGAGTTTTAACAATGTTGAATGATGAATTCTAAAAATTTGAATGAATTAATATCATTTTGTTTTTGTAAAAAAAATAACAATACATTTAAAAACAACATTCTTTAAAAAATCATTTTGCTAGAAATTAAAGTAATATTATTTTTCACTAAAAAACCAAGACTATTTTATCTATCTTGTTATATAATAGATCGCAAATAAGATTTTAATAATTTCAATTTAGAAAAATTTCTCTCAATATATAATGATAATAGGGTGGTTAATATTATTATTCTATTATGTTTATTTTGCTAAATTAATAGCACAAAGATAAAAGAGAATAGAAGGTGTTCCAACTAGAATATAATCATTCATGCTCCTGTATATTATTAAAAAAGGGAGGAAATACAAAAAAAAAAAAAAAAAACTGGGGGACATAAACTTAACCTAGTAAATCCACATAAAATTGCAGGTCGACCGCAAACGGGTAATACAAAAAAGTAAAACAACACACATAGATCAACCTCTAATTAATCATAAAATTAATCGAAGACCTTCATTTCAGTGATTGGACCGTCCGTCAACACGGAAGCAAATACATGTACTATGAACTTCCTGCAATAAATGGTAGCAAGCATAACGACCCTTTCGAGCCCTAAAGTCCAAGTCGAAGATAGATGCAAACTGGTAAACTTTAAAATCCATAGATCTCTACATATCAGAAATGAAATCAGTAACCCAAAGTGAGATGAGCACGATATCAGTCAGAAGAACCGAGGGAAGACATTAAAAAACCAACACTGATGTTGAACAACCACGATATAAGATTTCAAAATTAGATCCACACCAGATGCGGATCTGAACTGAAATTATAAAACTTGCGACGACATGGGTTCAATCGAAACCAAGCCACCACCATTTGAGGAAACCAACGACACCAACACAATCAGAGACCAGAAGGCATCGTCGGAGCAGCACTGCATAAGAAATGCGATGAACGATATAAGGGGCCAGAGTGGTCCGCCGCGACAAAACTTTGCTGATGGCCACTTGAAACCACCCCTTTCATGGGTGAAGGTGATGATATCAGAGAACATCAGCACACCACCGGATTTGAGGCTACATTTGGCCTAATCGATTTGGATTGGAGGGAGGAGAGTGACGGTGGAAGGACCAGTTCAAAACAAATTGAAAAAAGAAATAAAAAACGATGCTATAACAAAGTTGGTTTGTTTTACCAAACTTTTTAAAAAAGAAATAAAAAATTGTCTTTTTTTTAAGGAAAAAAATTGTCTTTTAAAATCTCAATTCAATACACATTTATTTTTGGAACATTAGCTTATGGAATATGCTTGAAGTTGGAATATTCTATTATGCACTGAATAGAAAAATAATTAAATATCTTCAAAGATCTCAATCTCGAAAAGTCTGATTCATCTATTAAAATATATTTAAGAATTTTTTTTTTTTGAAAACTCGGTATCTGATCCAAGGATCGACTTGTCCACCGAAATTGTCACTAGAGAGAATCGAACATGAGATCTTGAGAGGAGCACGCTCCAAGATTCCAAACCAACCGCTAGGCCAAACCCAAATGGATTAATATATGTAAGATTTTAATTCTTCAAATAGAATTTCACCATTAAGATCATTGAACTGTTATGTTTTAAATTTTGCTAAAAAGATACTATCATGTTTGCCAAATCTACAAGTATTTTGAGTCATTTCATTAATTTTAATTTTGCCAATTCTACAGGTTTATGTTTGGTTCTACTTTTAAAGGGATCAAAGTTGATCATGGAGATGAACAATTGATTATGACATTTTGGTTGCTTGAGTAGAATTAATTTTGCTTCTAAAATTGATTCTATTTGAAGTTATGATTTCTAACTTTTGATTCTATAAATTTTTTACACACAAACTTACAGTTCAATTTACTTTTTAGAGGACCAAAGTTGATTATAAAGGTGTACAATTGATACGCAGGGTCCGACACATATGCCGGAGAAACAATCCATGCACATGTTCTATTACAAACGCAATGCACAAAAGCATACGCGCGACACACAAGAAGAAGTTCAGAAATTATGATCGTTGCACCAATCTTATGCAATGCGTACAAGACTACGTGCTGATTCAAAATTATGTAGTTAATGTAACCATTACCCATCACAAACAAGGCATTACACGAAGTTCAGGAATAAACACCAAAAATAATCTATTGACATATACACTCCTCATAGTAACGAAACTATACGAAGTTTTTTCCAGACTCTTTCTACTCTCCACTATATGAAACTATACTCTTCATCAAAAACATTCATCAACCATGACTAGCCTTCAATGACACAGAGAGTTGCGTAAAAAGCGGCATAAGATGGAGTTGAAACTGCAACAGATGTAGACAATGGTAACAACACACCAGTGAGCCTTTTGATTTTCAGGATAAACTCTTCCTTCAGTCTGCTGCGGATGCATCACTCCATCCATACTTAGGCTAGGCGGTCCCTCTTATCAGCACCACGATCAGGACTAGAATTAAAGCACTCCACTCATTTTGGCTTCATTTTTCTTTTCTTTATTATTTTTTAGTTCTAATTTTTTTATTAGCTCAATTATACCGGAGGGCGGAGGTAATTTAACCTTTTTTGTATTCCGACTATGTTTAGTTTTAAGGTTTTTATGATAAATTTGGAAAGTGCACCAAACTGTAACAAGTAATAAAGTTGTATTTTATTATCTCTACAGAAATTGTCGTTCACTTCAGCAATTTACTAATCTAATTGAACCATGTAATTTGTTGAGTCCCTTTAAATGCAATATAATTACGAGTTTTATTTGGTCTTGAATTATTATTAACCATAGTTTATGTGACTTAACTTAATATTAACTATTCAATTTGTAATAGTTGTCGACATATTCTATTACCGCCTTTTAAGAAGACTATTGACGCAAAATCAAACATTTAATGGTTACAGACTCACCTAAGACATTATAGGGGGTTGTGACCCGAGAAGCGAGTTATGTACCAAGCCATTGAGCTTAACTAATTTTGTTAAAACATCGCAAAACTAAGTACACAATTGTAGGCTCTAGACCAAGTTACCAAGTATTGAAAGAGAAGAAAATCAAACATGACCTAACCGTTCTTTAATCTAATTTAATCGTAATAGTTAAATAGAAATTCATGATCCTTATAGATATGAACTTTATAAATTTTACTAATTAACGACAGTTTAATTCGCTTTCAATATTGGTTGTCAATAAGCTTTAATATCATTATTAAGTTTGAGTTGAGGTAACACAATCCCTACAAAACCATTTTGTGAGCGATGTGTCCTATTTATTAACTTATTTAACGTCGTAATTCATCAAATGTGAGACTCATTGCAATTGCTTCTTGAAAGTAAAAGTTGTTAGATTGATTATTTCATTAAATTAATTATTGATTGAACAAATCAATTATTTATTTATTTTTAACAAGAACAAATCAATTATTTAGAAGTTATTAATAATATAAATTATGTTAATTTTTATTTTTACAAAAATGGTCGATTGTTATTAAGATAAACAATAAGAACACTCTTTTTCTTTTCCTAAAAAAAAAACACTCTTTTTCTAACACTCTTTTTAACATTCATCTTTATTTTTTTTTAAGTGAAATTTATGTGGGTCTCACCACTTTATGTGAGACTCATTTTTAAAGTGAGATACTCACATGAATTTCATTCAATCAAAAAGTAAATGTTAGAAAGAGTGTTAGAAAGAGAATGTTGATAGTACTCCTCGTGTTATTAAACCCTAATTATATTATTGATATGTTATAAACACTAATTATTGATAAATTGTTTGTTGAACTTTTCTTTTAAATGAGAGGTCATTACCTTAAGGTGTTTAGCTATTTGTAATTGTTTGCCGATTATATGGTTACGAGAGTGGTTCGCCTCTCAACTTCATTACCCTCTCAAATCATTGATAATGCTATCACTATCAGTCAATTCATGGGTGATGAAGGTACAGTGAATATGTTATAAGTTGTACTTACCTTTATAGTTTATATTGTTTAAGAGTCCAACAGCTTTGCAATGTAAAACAGCTGCTGACATAAAAAAGTTCGTTGGGGGTTGAGATATTGACATGTTTTGAGTCTTATGAACACATTCACATGCCCAAAAACTTTTCCACACACACACTCAACTCTCCTTTCTTGTTATAAATGACTTCTCTACCTTGAACTTTCCAAAATTGTCTAACTCTCTCGTGATTCAACTTTACCTCTTTCTCCCTCCCAAATGGAGTTCCTCTCTTTACTTTATCTAGTTCCAGCATTGTACCTATGTTTCCTTATCTGGAAACTATTCGATCAAAAGAGGGACCAAGAGTGTTACATATTAGATTACCAATGTTACAAGCCAACACAAGATAGAATGCTAGGGACAGAATTTTGCGGCAAAGTAATCAAAAGAACACAAAATTTGGGTCTAGATGAATACAAATTTCTCCTCAAAGCCATTGTAAGTTGTGGCATTGGCGAACAAACTTACGCCCCAAGAAACGTCTTTGAAGGCCGCGAAGCATCCCCAACACTGAACGATGGGATCTCAGAGATGCAAGAATTTTTTGACGACAGCATTGCAAAACTTCTCTCAAGGTCAGCGATTTGCCCTTCTGAAATTGATGTTCTTGTCGTCAACATCTCAATGCTCTCCGTTCTTCCTTCTTTATCGTCGCTAATTATTAACCGTTACAAAATGAGACACGACATAAAAGTGTACAATCTCACCGCAATGGGTTGCAGTGCTAGTCTTATATCACTAGATATTGTTAAAAACATTTTCAAATCACAGAGAAATAAGTTGGCACTTTTGGTCACATCAGAGTCTCTCTGTCCAAATTGGTATACTGGCAATGATAAATCAATGATCCTAGCCAACTGTCTTTTCCGTTCTGGAGGTTGCGCGGTTCTTTTAACAAACAAAAGATCCTTAAAGAACAGAAGTATATTGAAATTGAAGTGTTTAGTACGAACGCACCACGGCGCCAGAGATGACTCTTACACTTGCTGCACTCAAAAGGAAGATGAGCAGGGTAGGCTTGGTGTTCACTTAGGGAAAACTCTTCCAAAAGCAGCAACAAGAGCTTTTATTGATAATTTAAGGGTAATTTCACCCAAAATTTTGCCAACAAAGGAAATACTTAGGTTTCTTGTAGTCTTACTTTTCAAGAAACTTAAGATAACTAGTGGAGGAACAAAAACTAAAAAATCACCATTGAATTTCAAAACTGGTGTTGATCATTTTTGCCTCCACACAGGAGGTAAAGCAGTGATTGATGGAATTGGAATGAGTTTAGATCTTAATGAATATGATCTTGAGCCAGCAAGGATGACACTACATCGTTTTGGCAACACTTCTGCTAGTAGTTTGTGGTATGTGTTAGGGTACATGGAAGCAAAAAAGAGGCTCAAAAAAGGTGATAGAGTTTTTATGATAAGCTTTGGTGCTGGATTTAAATGCAATAGTTGCTTGTGGGAAGTGATGAAAGATGTTGGAGATGCAAATGTTTGGGAAGATTGTATTGATAATTATCCACCTAAGTCATTGGTCAATCCTTTCATGGAGAAGTATGGTTGGGTCAATGAAGTTGAGGATCCAAACAATTATGAACTTCCTGATTTTCTTAAGTGAGTCTGTGAGGGTAATTAATTTCATTCATTATTGTGGGATGAAATAGCAAAAATAAGAAGGAAAAAAAAATGAAGGGGTATTTTAATTATTTTTTAGATTTCTTGACAGGGATCAAGGTTGTTTTTGCATTACTTTCATTAATCTGCGAGTAATATACGCTTGTAATTATTCTTTGAATAATATTCATTACCTAATAAAGAGTTTGTCTCCTTGTCTACTAAATCAGTGGCTGCTGCAAAGACTTATGAGCTATGAAGCCCGAATACGGGTATGAGTTCCGGTACAGTATGCGGATACACAATTTTTTTTAAAAATATAAGATACGATACATACGTTAACAAATTTTTTTATAATAAAATTTATATTTATGTAAAATACTTGAAGAAAATAAAAATTGATTACTCGTCATTATTATATTATTATGAAAGTCACACTTTTTAAAAAATAATACATGTAATCAAAATTAAAAAATGTAATGTTTTCTTATAAGTCATATTATATTTTCATATGTTGGGATATCGAGAGAAACATCATTAAAAGAATTTAACACAAATTTTATCTAATGTTAATTAACTGAATCACCTATCTCTCGTTACCTCCATCTACAAGAAGTATAATTTTAAGTGGTTCATCGAGAAACAATTTTATTGATGCATATTAAAAATTGAATCATATACATCTCAACTGAATTTTTACAACATTGTCTCACTTTTTACCCTTCATCTTTTTCTAAGATACATATTTGTGAAGTATCTTAGAAATATCATTGTGTATCTGTGGAGTATCATATAAGTATCCGATAAAATATTTTTTAAAAATTAAAATAATTAATTTCGATACTTCGTGGGTACGTATCTGCGAGTATCCCTGAACATCTCTATCGGCTATCGCCTCCCACACCACCCACTACATTACATCCATCTCTGCAAGGCTGGTCTCTACAAACTACATAAGGTAAAACTTTCTCTGTTTTAATGATTTTGCTTAGTAATAAGGAGTTATCAATGAAGAAAATAATATATGAATGAACGCTCTGAGAATTATTAGCCGGTAGATTTATGCAATGCTCCAAATTTTTATATGAAAAATTAATTTTCATTTTACATTGTTTTTTATATTGCTCTTATTTATGCAATGGTTGCTATGAATAGTATGAGAATTGTTTGTCAAATAATAGTAGTGGTAGGCATTACATCAGTAGTAGGGTCTCGCATACGCAGGATCCGGGAAGGGGTCCCACCATTTGGTGTATTGTACGCAACCTTACCCTATTTTTACATAAGAGGCTGTTTCCAGAACTTGAACCCGTGACCTTCCAGTCACATGACAACAACTTTACCGGTTGCGCCAAGGTTACCCCTCTTCTAGTTTGATTGACTAATAGGTAATAATTTTTTATTTACTGTTACTACTTATAATAACCTTGTTAATTTTGATGATAAATTGTCTTCATATTCTAATTGCAGACCTTTGTTCAAGTCTGACCTCTCTCAAGTCTTTTAGGCTTTGTTTGCGAGTTTGGAGGAGAAGGGAAGGAAAGGCTCAACAAAAAGAAAGGAGTAAGTGAAAGAAATAGAGAACATTCGAAGGAGAGGTTTTGGGAGACTTATTTTTCTTCAAAATATAAAATCATCCTCATTTGAGGAACTAAAAAATTGTATTGGAGGAGGGTTTATATGAATTTTTCAAATTTAATATATCTTGTTATACTATTCTTAAAATTAAAAACATATTAATCATAAGCATTGATTTATCACTCTAAAAATGTGAAAGATTTCTCAATTTCCCCCTATATTTCTCTTTCTCCAAAGTCTTTCCTTCCCCTCCCCTCCAAACTCCCAAACAAAGCCTCAGAGTTGCAAATCTCACCAAGTTACTTTTTGGTTTTTAGAACCATCATGTAATCCATTAACATAGCACAAAACACATGAATGTCATTGAAGCGGTTATGAAGGTTGAAGATTTGGAGTCAATTTGTTTGGATGCATTTGCTTAACAGGTTGTTGGCCTCGCAATGGAATGATATACACCGGTAAAGATTTCAAAAGTGTCATGTTTGGATCATTTGTAGCTAACTAGCTAGCTTAATGTTCTGATTTTTACTTCATTTGATTCTTCCGTAGTTATGAACTTGTGACAACGTATAATTTGAATTTTGAATGAAACATCTTTTAGTTGAACAAAATTCTTGTATATGAAAAAAATGTTGTGGGAGGAAAATTCTCCTTTTGTACCCCATATGTTCACAAACGGTATGAAAACTCTGTATTGATAAGATAAAAAAGAACTTTACGATCGAAATCCAAATTATAAAAATTCATTCTGAAGTGAACCAGGGACTTAAAAAAAAAAAACGTACTGTAGGTACATGGTTTCTTTTATAACTATGTGATGCAACTAAACTATATTTGACTTTCCTTTATCATATTATGTGTTTAAGGAATTTAGTGGTTGGAGCTCAAACATTTTAAATGTGGAGAAGTGAAGAGTTTGAGATTTGACCACTTGCATATATTATGCAATGTCCCTACCAATTAAGCTAAACTCACGGGAAAGATAATCAATAAATTTATTTAGCTTATATAAAAGTGTTAGCTTGTTGCCTTCGAAAAGGTATTGTGGGTTACCAACTCACTGTTAGAGCAGAAACTATGTTTCTGATGCGCAGAAGTGCTTATTGAAATAAACAGTTTTTAGTAAGATTGAGAAATAGCAAGAACAGAACAGAAAATATGGAAAGAGAAGAATAGAATGGTTGCTATGAATTGTGTAATCTCATTAAGACTTGAAGTTTCACAATACAAGCCTTTTATAGGCACAATATCATTTGCTTGTAGAACAAGCTATTTAACTAACTAACAAATTTTTGAAACAAACTTAACTAACTTTTAGTTACATGACAATTATTGATTAATATTCTAATACTCCCCCTTAATCATAACCTCCATGAGCAATATTTGCTTCATCTTCAGTCTTCTGATCCTTCTTGAACCAACATTCATCAACAAAGTGTCCATACTTCTCACAATTGTAGCACTGAACTTTACTTTTGTCAAAATCCATCTTCTTGTTTTGATTTTTAACAAAACCTTCTCTTTTAAAAGATTCAGTTTTGTCCTTAGTTTTGGATTTTCAATCGTTTGACCAGTTGTTCTACCCTTTCCTTTCTTCTTGGAATTCTTGTAATTTCCCTTCTTCTTGGTTGTTTGAGCTTGAAAGGCATGTTGAACTTATCTTTCTGAACTTCTATCAATCACCAGTAATTTATGTGCTTCAAGGGAACTCTACAATTCTTCAATCTTCATAGTTTTCACATCATTTGCTTCTTGAATTGCTGCTACTATGAAATCAAATTTCTGACTTAAGGATCTTAAGACTTTCTCAACTACCATATGTTATGAGATGGTTTCACCACAATTCTTCATCAAATTCACAATCTCAATCATCTTGGAGAAATAATCACTTACTTTCTGATCTTCCTCCATTTGCATCATCTCATACTTTCTTCTATATGACTGCAACTTGACTTTTTCACTTTTTCTCCCCCATTATGATAATTCTCCAGTATATCTCATGCTTCTTTAGATCTTGTTGCTTTTGAAATCTTCTCAAAATGTTGATTATCAACATTTTATTGAATGTAAGACAATGCATTGCAATCTTTCTTCTTGTATTCTTTGAAAGCTGCTATCTGCACATCTGTAGTATTTGCAGCAAGATATTCATACCCATTCTCCACCAATTCAAGAACAACTTGAGCTCCAAATAACGACTTCATCAAAGCACTCCACCTTTCCCGGTTCTTCCCATCAAGAATCATGATATTTATTCCAAAGCCATTGCTATTCATCTTGCTTTCTCAAGAAATCAATGCTCACACCTCACTCAATGTTTTCCAATGATGATTCCCCTCACACTTCACTCGTGTTTCCCTTTGGATTTAACTCAGGCTCTCTATACTAATTGTTAGAGCAACGCGTAAGTGCTTATTGAAATAAGTAGTTTTTAGTAAGATTGAGAAATAGCGAGAATAGAACAGAAAATATGAAAAGAGAAGAATAAAATGGTTGCTATGAATTGTGTACTCTCATTAAGACTTGAAGTTTCACAATGCAAAGCCTTTTATAGGCACAATATCACTTACTTGTAGAATAAGCTATCTAACTAAATAACAAATTTTTGAAACAAACATAACTAACTTTTAGTTACATGGCAGTTATTGATTAATATTCTAATAATTACCATGCTTTTGGTTTGCAATATTATTTGTTTAAATTTGTTGGAGTAATTAATATTTTAGCAACAAAATAAAGCAAAAGGAAAAATAAATCCTATTATACAGTTTTCATTAATTCCTTGCATATTAATTAAGGGATTTTACATGTGTAAGGTATTCTTTCTTTCTCAATACAGCACCCCCCTTTGCAGCAAAAACTCTCTAGGTGTATTCTTACTTTAAATATACAAGGTGACCAAAAACTCTCCAACCAAAATCGAAGAAAGAACACCTAGAGCACCAGCAAAGAACGTCAAGAGACTAACACCAACAAAACAAAAACAAAAAACCACAACCCACATCTTCCTAATGCTCATATATGTCATCATGTAGCTCCCAGTGATTATTGTGATTAAATGTTTGTGATAGAGTTACATGTTGATTGTGTTGAATCTAACAAGTGGTTAAAAACTTAATTATAATATCTCATCAATTAAGAATTTGTGTACTTTTTTTTACAATAAGAATTGAGTACTTTTTTTTTTAAGAAGAATTTGAGTATTTGACTTCGCTCTTTCATATCTTTGTTTAGTTTTGCAATGATTTTACGGTTCTGAATTGCTGTCATTTCAATTGCGCCAAAAAAATCTTTCAGAAAATACGTTTCTGCGAATTAATTTCTATTCATGTTCACCCCTCTTTCAAAGAAGAAAAACTGCACATCATTTAATTTGTTGTTGTTATATTCAATTTGCAATATTTATATTTTACTTTCAAAATCTATTTTACTCATTTTTTGAAACACATATGTAAAGAACCCACAAAGTTTTGCTTGAAAGTTGTAGTCGGTGTTAATGAGTAGAAACAAAAACATTGATAGCAAAAGAAAAAGAATAAATGTAAGGTAAAAATTTTCACTATATGCATTTTGATAAATATACATAGATTATTTTTTCTTCCAAATTCAACAATAGCAAACATAACAACAAAACCACATCTCAATGTCGAAGATAGTTTGTGGCTAAATATGCAACAACACTAAGAAACTTCATGCTTGTTCAAAAAAACACTAAGAAACTTAATATTATTATTCATTGTAAAAAGCGTAGACTTAATTATCTTTTCGTTAGCCAATGCACCTTCACATGCTTATGGTCCATCACCAGCAACTTTAGCATCATAGTTTGAAACAATGACTTAAATTAGGGTTTCTAAATTCTCAATGATCTTAAAGGTTCTCTTATTTATTGAATTGTAGAAGCTCGTCTTACATACTCTCCTACTCGGTAATTCTACAAACGGGCAACTCTATTTTGTCTACCTTATCAAGGATGAAAGAAGAAGAAAATTCTTATGCTAGTTTAATTTCCTGGGGTTACTATTGTTTCCCTAATTACAAAGCTTCGTTATCTTAGTTATTTCCTGATTTGGGTAGGTTTTCACCAATATTAGGTATGTCACTTCTCTAAGTACCGTTATCTCATGGTTGGTTCTCTTTAGAAGAAATAAATATTTTGCATATGAAAATTAAATATGTTTCATAAAATATCAGGATAAAGAACTTAAATTAAATAATCCAACAAATAAAATAGAGGTTCATCTTAGAACCCCACCATCAAAAGGTTTAGTTACTCATTGTAACTAAAGACGAATTACAAAAGAAATAAAACATACCCTAGAGACTTAGAGTGAGGAGAGACTTCTCCCTTAAAACTCCTAGTGATTACCTTCCTCTTTAACCGCATCGTTATGAATGAAAAATAATGAACGAGATAAGTGGTATTTATTGGCTTGGTTTCCACCTGAGTTTGAGCTTTAAAAGTGGGCTTTTCCACTTAAAAATAGCAAAAATTAGTTTTGACACGCTCCCAGCATGCCCGAGGCGCATAAGTGCCTTTTTCCATGCCCTGAGCCCACATCTCATGGTTGGGGCGCATGGCTCATGCTCGAGACGCATGGGTGTTGTTTTCTTGCGCATTATTGTCTGTTTCTTCGTCCTTTGGGTGTTTGCTTCCATATAAGATGTCTTGGGACTTGGAACATAATTTCTCCCTTTGTAATTTCTTCTGAGGCCTCTTGAATCTTCATTCATGGTCTTCCCAAGATCTTCATAAGTCTTCAAGATGTTTTACTTTGTCGATTTGCATGATTTCTTCTTGAATTACATCAAAACATCCTAAAACTGCTATGTTTCAGGAAAACTATAATTGCATGACTCAAATAGAAAACATTACAAAATGTCCCGAAAACCAAAAGCAATTGCTTTAATACTTCTCTATTTTGTATTAAAACTAAATAAAAATGACTGAAAAATATGGTAAGAATAACGTAAGATGATTTGTCATATACAAGATATGACATATAGGTATATACAGGTTTGAGACAACAACAATAACCATTCAACATTCACATATTTAAATTCAACTCATTTACTCTAATCATCCGCATAATCCAATCAAACACATAATAACCAAAAAATCTATAATCCCTTTGTTTTTTGAAAAATACTAAAGAGTGCCCTTAAAACATTGGTTAAGAGGACAAATTTATAAATGTTTTATTGGGAAAGGGTAATGTTATATAGTAAGACAAACAAGACACGAAATTTGACGAATTCCTTAATAAAAGAAGCACAACATGAATTTTCTTTAGTTTGTGTATTTTTCACGTTATGTCGGTCATTGATTGCTGTTTTAAACACTTCCAAACTAGATCCTTCAGTTTGTGTTTGTCATCTTTGATCCTTACTGCCCCTGGGACAACTACTATTGCTGCTTCCACCAATACCACAACAACCCATCATTTCAATTATCAGTTTAGAATAAAATTAGTTTGATGCCCCAATATAATATTATTATTTTGGCTTAATAGCAGTTTCTCCCCCTAACTTTCACGAAGTTACAATTTTGGTCCCCTAAGAAAAAAACAACAAAACCTCCCCCTAAGTTTTGCAACTGTAGCAGTTTTGGTCCCCCAAGGCCAAAAAAAATAAAATAAAATAACACGTGGCACCTCACTTAGGGTGCTACATCAGCGTAGACCGAGTCAAAATTGACCTTTGGTGGCAAGATGGCAGTGGCGAAATACATGAGAGTAGTTATTGTCGTCGCCGTTCTTGTCGTATCCCGTCGTCGTTGTTGCCATCGCCGTCGTCGGAAACGGAAGAGAGCCGGTGGAGAAGACGTCAACAGAGAGATGAATAATGTGTTAGTTCCATTTGTGATTTTGTGAGTTGGCAATTATTTTTTATTTTAAATTAATGGTCAGAGTGGTCAGCACAAATTTTTTATTGTTATATATGCCACACAAATGTGGTATGGGAGTGGTATGCCACCTAAGGTGGTATGTGTATAAGAACTCAATTAGAAATTAAACCAATATTTGACTCATAACCATTTGATAAGTAGTCCAAAAGAATACATGCTTAAATGTAGTTTAATCCCTCCTATTTTAGCTTAATTTGGATTTTACCTCTTCTATTTTAAAATTCGGAAATAGGAGGGTAAAATCTAAATTAAGCCAAAATAGGGGGGTAAAACTGCATTTAAGCATATATTCTTTTGGACTACTTATCAAATGGTCATAAGTCAAGTATTGGTTTAATATCTAATTTAAGTCCCACTTTGGATAATTAATGACCACCTAAGATTGATTAAGGTCTAATGTTTAACATGATTATGATCAAAAGCAAGTACATGATTTCCAATTGGTACTAAATATAACGACATAAATATTTGCATCAGTAATAAATAAATTATCATCCCTCCGTTTCAAAATGTAAGCAAAAATTGGTCAGCAAAAGTTAATGTATTTGGTTCAAAATTTATATCAGATACATCAACTTGTATTGACTCATTTCTACTTACATTTTGGGATAGAGGGAGTACTTGAGATGGTACATTTTTGGGTTATGGTGATTTTAAAAAACCCTTGGAAATTGGTGCAGAAAAATCGATTTTTTCAAGTAGGGTGTCAGAGAAGCATATGTCTGAGGCTGGAATTGGGTTTGTTTTGGTTGTGGTTGGAAGTTTTGCTAGAAATTTCATTTTGGGTTTTCGAATGGAAGGGATGGTGATTGTGCCACCATGGGTCACCTTTCATTTCACCATCATTACGAGTTGGGCAACACGAAGGCTGCGATGGATTAGTCAGAGTTGTTGGGATATAGGCGGCGTTTGTGGTGGTTGGGATTGGAAGGAGAGGATGAGGTGTGGGTGGAGGGCATGTAGGAGAAGACAGAGTTCATGTGTTGTTCTATAGAAGAAGATGGAATTTTTAATGCATGTTATTTTTTGTTTATTAATTAAAGAAATGAGCCACCAATTTCATGTAATTAATTAGTACACAACCATCATGTGCCACGTAGGATCTAATGTGTCAAATCAGCAAGAAAGTGAGGCAAAGAACCAAAACGCAAAAAAAACATTATATTTGCAAGGACCAAGAACTTTTTTTTAGGGAAATGTGCTAATAGCATATCATTAATAATCAATGTTTCAATACAATTGGATATAACAAAATTAGTAGCGGGACTAGCGAGAAATGTGGCCTCTCTTGCGAGAGTGTGAGCAACCGCATTTGCTTGTCTCCTGACAAACTCCACCCGAGAGTTGATGAACTTAGAGAAGAGCAATGTCCGGGAAGCCGTGATTATATTACCAAGCTCAGATTCATCTTCCCGTCTGGCATAAATTGCCTCTTTTGTGGTTTTGGAGTCGACCTCAAAGTCTATGTTATCAAGTTGCATATCACTCACCCATTGTAAAGCGAGATGGAGACCCAAGGCTTCACCTGTGTCAACCGGATAAACGCCAAAATAACTAATAGTTTTGGCCAAAACAAACACTCCTCCTTCATCACGAAGGCAGATGCCAATTCCGGTGCGGTTACGATGAGCTGAAAACGCGACGTCGATGTTACACTTCAGCCGGCCTGGTGCGGGGGGCTGCCAATGCACCTGTTCTAAAGCCGTATCAGTAGAAATTGCAGCAACAGGGGCTGCTTCAGAACCTGCAGAGGCTGCATTTTGGCCACGTACATCAGGAGTGTTTGCAATTTTCAAATCGTCAATCATTGAACGTGCCCTCTCTACCACTGTTGCGCAATTATCTGTAACATTCTCCCACACTTTATTATTTCTTTGCTTCCAAATGCTCCAAAAGAGTGCTGCCAACCATTGTGATTGAGTCATAGACAAAGATTGTAGTAAGGAAAAAATGATGTCAATGGCCGAGGATGATGCTTCCATAGCCAGCTGTATAGATTGCCATAACCCTTCCATATTCCAAACTTGAATAGTAGAGGGGGAATTCGAATAAAATGTGATTTAAGTCCTCATGATCAGAGTCACAATTTACACGTTGAGTAGGGCACTGAACAAGCTTATCAAGCAAGCAAACACGAGTTGGAAGGCATCCCAGACACATGCGCCACACTAGATTCTTAACCTTCGGTGGAACCTTAAGCTTCCAAATCCCCGACCAGTAGCCATGTACATGAAGATGAGACAAATCGACAAGCTCAATGACACACAACTTATAAGCACTTCGAACAGAATAACGGCCAGACTTTTCCGCTTTCCAAATTAACTTGTCATTTTGAACCTGTTCATAGAAGGGGTATTCAGAATTTTAACAGCAAGATCCTCACTGAAGACTTGCCTAACAACCGGTTCAGCCCACCGTTTAGATATAGGATCCATTAGACTGTTAATAGACACATTACAGACAAAAGGAGCACCTACAATGTTACTGGGAATGTTGTCCCCATTGAGTAGCCATGGCTCATCGAGGATAGAAATGTTATTGCCGGACCGAATGCTCTACTGAGCCCCACCTCGAACAATAAAGCAGGCTCTAAGAATGCTACGCCATACATAACTTGGGTTATGACCAATTGTGGTCGTGAGATATGATTTATTAGGGAAATAACGAGCCTTAAAAATACGTGACACTAAGGATTCAGTATCCGTTTGGAATTTCCCCCCTTGCCTGCCTAACATAGCCAAATTAAAAGTCGAAAGGTCTTTGAAACCCATACCTCCAAGGGACTTATGCATGATAATTTCTCCCAACTCAACCAACTTATTCCTCGATTAACATTACGACCATGACCCCACCAAAAAGAATTTATCATGCGTTCAATTGTAGTGAGCAAATTAGATGGCAGTGGGAAAATACTCATCACATAAGATGGAATAGCCTGCAATACGGACTTGATCATAACTTCTCGTCCAGCCTTAGAGAAACATTTACTACTCCACGAGTTAATTTTCTGCCAAACTCTATCCTTGATATAAGCAAAAGTTGATGTTCTATCACGTCCTATCATGGAAGGCAAGCCTAGGTATTTACCAGTTCCTAACACAGCTTGAACTCCCAAAATATTAGTGATAGTGTTCTTGCGATTTCCATCTACATTCCGGCTATAAAATATTTCCGACTTTGGCAAGCTAATAGATTGACCGGATGCAGCCTCATACTTCATCAAGATATCTTTCATAACCTGAGCTTGAGCCACTTCTGCTTTAAAGAAAAGGAAACAATTGTCTGCAAAGAGGAGGTGAGATACCGGAGGTGCTCCCCGACAGATACAAGTACCAAGAATGCTATTATTTCCTTCTGCATCACGAATAAGGGATGACATCCCTTCTGCATAAATAATGAAAAGATACGGTGAGAGAGGGTCTCCTTGTCTGAGGACCCGACCCGGAATAATTGGACCAACCACCTCGCCATTAACCAACACGGAATAGTCCACTGGCTCAACACATAAACTCATCCAGTGAATCCATTTTTGATCGAAGCTCATCTTAAGCATAACTTGACGAAGATAATTCCAATCCGTACGATCATATGGCTTATGATGTCCAACTTAAGCGCAACATACCCATCATCGCCTCACTTTTTGGTTTTCATGAAATGAACCACTTCGATAGCCACCATGGCGTTGTCTAGAATAGACCGACCTGGAACAAAGGCGGATTGAGAATCTGAAATGCATTGAGATAGGACGACTTTCAGTCTATTAGCCAGAACTTTGGAAATGAGTTTATAGAGCACATTACAGAGGGCAATCAGACGCCAATCCTTCATACTATGCTGGGAGTTGCCTTTGGGAATGAGAGCGATATTTTTCATATTAAGATCAGGAGGGAATTGCCCAGTATCAAGCCAAGCACAACACTCTTTGTAAATATCATTGCTGCAAAGATTCCAAAAATGCTGATAAAATCCCGGACTGTAGCCGTCAGGGCCCGGGCACTTATCCGGATGCATGGAAAACATTGCAACCCAAAATTCTTCTTTGGTGAAATGGGCCGTGAGACTCATGTTGTCATTGGCTGAAACAGAATGTCGTATTACCTCAAGGACAGGCGCAACAGCACTATCATGTTGTTGGAATAAATCAAGAAAATAATTTTTTGCAAAGACCAAGAACATATTTTAGTCTAAAAAACATGCAAAATCTTCTATATCTATACTTTAGTCTTTATATAAATTTGACATGCTCTTATTTCCATTCCATTTCTGCACTGTACTTCTTTTGAAGTAGTCTCAATTATTTTACTGATATGTTTATGCCTATTTGTTTTGTTTCCATTTCTGATTCAGATGTAGGCACAGGATGGCAAAACTTGCTAATTATCGGCACGCAAGATTGAAAAAACAATTACTTCGTGCAAGAAGGAATGCTACTTTTGCTGTTAACATAGGTATAAATAATAACTTTATGATCACATATTTCCCCACTTAATGCATTGGAAGTAATACAATATATGAATAAACATGGTCAGCCCAAGGCAAGAGCTTCCAGAACAATGGCATAGGGCCTCCAATTTTTGGGGGCCCAAAATTATTTTTTTTATGTAAAAGACATTAAAAAAATACAATATATATTATCCGCGTAATATTATGTTAGATTTGTTCAGTTGGTCCAGCAGTTGGGGAGTGCATATACATGTTCTGTGAAAGCACATTTTTATACTTATTTTTTTAATTTTTTCCAGCATTAATGGAATTTTTAATTTGGGACCTAATTTATCGTGGATTTCAGCCCAACTCTCAGTATGGATTGGAATTATCTTCGTTTTTCAGTTTAATTTTTTGGGTCCCAATCCATACGATTTGGATCCCAGCATTAATTTTTTGTTTTTCAATTTAATTCTATTTTTTTAAAATTACAGCAGGGCCTCCGAATTGTTTAAGACGGCCCTGTGAATAAATATAATGATTTCAACTATATATGTGACAATCTACCCATACCATAATATTTGTTTCGTAATTTTACTTGGATTTGCAGGGCATTCTTTGCAAAAATTATCAGGTAAACAAATATATCATATGTTTTACACAAATTATATTCACTATTTGTATAAATTAAGTTTAAGGAATTAATTATCGAATCGAGTTTTAAAGTTTATTCGAGTTATCTAAATTTATTATCAGGCCCAGCCCTTGTTAGAAGAGATGAATGTGATTTAATTAGGAGCTATCATTAGTGAATGTAGAAGTACATTCTCGCCTTTCTTTACAAACTCAAAGGTTGAGTTTATCATGAGACAAACTGATTAGATTACCCAAATGCTTGCTAGGGCGGCCATATTTTTTTGCTAGTTCCCAATCTTTCATTGTTTTACCGGATTGTATTCATGATACGTTATTAAGGGAAATGATGAGAATGTTTCTGTAAAAAAAAAGTAGACAAACTCATTATTGAGTAATGAATATTATTGAGGGAATACTAACATGTGTATATTAATACAGAATAATCAAATTAATGCACAATAAATTTTTGTTTTACAGAAATGCACAATAACTTTGATCCAATTTAGAAATCTAAAATTTCTTTCTTTTCTTCTTCTTCTTCTTCATCTTAATTTTGCCATTTTATTCCACACTAATGAATTAAATACTACACATAATTCCTTTCTTTAATTCAGAATAAAAACAGTTTTAAGAGTGAAGACTCATTTTGATTCTTCACAATTTATTTTTGCTATTTCATTCCACATTAATGAATGAAATTAAGAGTGAAAATTCATTTTAGTCGTTTACAATTTTCTTGTTGGTGAATTTAGTTTTCGACAAAAACAAAACCCAAAATAGTCCATATCATTTTTTTATACCAGAGAGAAATTAGTCTTTGACTTGATATAACTAAAGGACTCTCCAATATAAAAATGTGAGAATACTTTGAGTTTTATTTTTTTTAGGGCTAAATTGACCCACACGAAAATTACGGTGGAACAAAATAGGTCTTCCCTCCGAAATTAATTACTTTCACTTGAGAAAATCTCGAATTTCACAACTGTATGGATCCTCAACTTCATTGATCCAACTATACTTCTCCATGAAAGGATTCGCCAAAGACTCTGGTGGATAATCATCAATACAATCTTCCCATACATTTGCATCTCCAACATCTTTCATCACTTCCCACAAACAACTATTGCATTTAAATCCAGCACCAAAGCTTATCATAAAAACTCTATCACCTTTTTTGAGCCTCTTTTTTGCTTCCATGTACCCTAACACATACCACAAACTACCAGCAGAAGTGTTACCAAAACGATGTAGTGTCATCCTTGCTGGCTCAAGATCATATTCACTTAGATCTAAACTCTTTCCAATTCCATCAATCACTGCTTTTCCTCCTGTATGGAGGCAAAAATGATCAACTCCAGTTTTAAAATTCAATGGTGATTTAGTAGTTTTTGTTCCTCCACCACTAGAAGACTTAGAACTACAAAAACTAGCTATCTTGAGTTTCTTAAAAAGTGATACAACCAGAAACCTAAGAAGTTCCCTTACTGGCAAAATTTTGGGTGAAATTACCCTTAAATTCTCAACAAAAGCTCTTGTTGCTACCAACGGGAGAGTTTTCGATAAATAAAAACCAACCGTGCCATACTCATCTTCCTTTTTAAGGCAACAATTATACGAGTCATCTCTGGCACCGTGATGCGTCCGTACTAAACACTTCAATTTCAATATACTTTTGTTCTTTAAGGATCTTTTGTTTGTCAAAAGAATGGCACAACCGCCGGTGCGAAAAAGACAATTGGCTAATATCATTGATCTATTACTACCAGGATACCAATTTGGACTAAGAGACTCTGATGTGACCAAAAGTGCTAACTTGTTTCTTTGTGATTTGAAAATGTTTTTAACAATGTCTAATGATATAAGACTAGCACTACAACCCATTCCAGTGATATTGTACACTTTTACGTCGTGTCTCATTTTGTAACGATTAATGATAAGCGACGATAGTGAGGGAACAGAGGTGAACATTGAGATGTTGACAACGAGAACATCGATTTCGGAAGGGGAAAGAGCTGATCTTGCAAGGAGTTTTGCAATGCTGTCGTCGAAAAACTCTTCCATCTCTGAGATCCCGTCGTTCAGTGTTGGGGATGCTTCACGGCCTTCAATGACATTTCTTGGGGCGTAAGTTTGTTCACCAATGCCGCAACTTACAATGGCTTTGAGCAGAAACTTGTACTCATTTAGACCCAAATTTTCTGTTCTTCTAATTATTTTGCCACAAAACTCTGTCCCTAACATCCTATCTTGTGTTGGCTTGTAACATTGGTAATCTAATATGTAACACTCTTGGTCCCTCTTTTGATCGAATAGTTTCCAAATTAGGAAACATATGTACAATGCTAGAAACACATAAAGTAAAGAGAGGAACTCCATTTGAGAGGATTAGGTAAAGTAAAATCAGAAGAGGGTTTGAGAATTTTGGTGGGAGAGTCTTGGAGTTGGAAAGTATTTTATAAAGAGAGAAAAGAGTTGTATGTGAGTGGAAGAGTTTTTGTGCATGTGACTGTTCATGAGTCTGAACATGTCAATTTCTCAATCTCAACCCCCAACAAACTTTTTTATGGTTTGAAAATAGTTTGGTTAAAGTTTGGTTGTGTTACACCTAGATCTTATGTAGTAGTTCCTGAATAATGGCAAGTTGTTGGGTCTAGACATAACATTAAACTCAACCTTTGCACAATTTGAAAAATGCTTTAAGGAATTAGTGTAAATATACTGGCAACATAGCATAAATTCTATGGGTGAAAATTTTGACAGTACATGAAAATTATCCAAAACTCCAACTACCACTCATGAGAACTAGATGTGCATGAACTAACTTTTACTTTTAAGGGACCACATCAATTATGGTTTGGTTAGTAACTTGAGTGATTTTCTTGTGTTGATTTACCTAGACTATTTTACTACCTTGTCCACTATAAAATCTAGAGGTAATATATAGTCCAATACAATACAATAAATGGATAATTTTAATTTCACGAGAAGTTCTTAAAGAGGAAAAAAAACACACGAGTAAAAGATCAACCCTGAATAGGCCAAGCATTCGTACATAACCAACTGGGTCAAGTACGTAGGGAAAGTTCGACGAGTCCATTGTTTAATTCATTGATTGACCAATAAAACAATTGTCCCAAATAAAAATAATTAGAATAAATAATACAAAATTGAACAAAAAAAGAAGAAGAAATAATACAACTCAGAAACCTAAATTATTTTTTAAGATAAATTGACACTTAAATTTGGAAATTGGCCTAAACAAATGAAAATATAAACTAGTAGTTTTTTTGGTAACTGTTGTATTTGGCTTCAAATTTGTGATATGGAGAAACAGAGAAATCGTGACACGATTTCATCAACGTGTCACGATTTGGTTGTGCTGAGAGCATGTTTTTTAGGTGCTCAATCGTGTTACGATTTTCGGAAAACGTGACACGATTTTCAACTTGTTGGGCACGTTTTTCAGGATAAGGTTGGTCGTACCTTGGGTCGTACGCACCAACCGTGTCACGATTTGGCAAAACGTGACATGATTTTGACGGTTGAAGTTGGCTATTTAAGTCTTTCTTTGCAGATTTTGAAGGAGAACTTGAAGAGAGAGAAACTTGGATTACAAAGGAGGTAACTTTAGGGTTGAGTGTCTTTGTAGTGAGGTTCTCTTGGGTTGGGAAACATTGTAAACACCTTGGGTAGTGAGATCTCACCATTGGAAGGATCAAAAGCTTCCTTTTGTGTTTTCTCTTAGGATTCATTGAGAGTGTGGGTGACATGAAAATGGGTAGAAATTAGGTCTTGTTCTTTTGAGAGCTTTTAAGCTAATCTCTTGTAACTCATTTGTATCACTTTCATCTTAGTGGATTAGAGAGCTGCTCTCTCCCCCAGAGTAGGTCATATTGGACCGAACTGGGTTACCATCTTGGTGTGTTTGTTCCTTTCTTTCATTGCTTATCTTTATTGCTTTGATTATGCTTGTGGTGTTGCTCTACACTTAGATTTAGGTCTATTTTTTTGTTGTTGCTTGGAGACACTTTATCTATTGATTACCACTTCCTTTGCTCCACACATCTTTGTTATTCATTGGTGTTATTTTGTCCGAATTCACAACAGTAACAAAATGCAAAAAGAAAAGAAAAAACAAAAAAATAAACAGCTATCTAGGGAAGAAGATCCCACTAGAATCTGCTAGTAGGAGGTTGTTGATTCGAGCTGGAGGTGCAAAAAAGGACTGGTACGCTTCAAGAGAGCTAGCCTCAATCTTTTCAAGGTAACCCGCACATGCATTACCTTCCCTTAGTAGCTCCTGCATATTATGAAGGATCGCAACATAGTGATGTCAGTCGTTAATGTAACAACCCATTTTTCGTTAGATTTATTTTAATATTTAATTACGTGTGCTTATATGTGATTAATTGCCTCTGTGTGTATTTTGAGTTAGGATTAGTGGATTTTGGTGTTAGAAGGGTATTATAGTCATTTTAGACTCAGGGGGTATTTTGGTCATTTTGTGAGCAAGGGTAAATTAGTAATTTCATGGCGAGGGTTATTTTTAGTGTTTCAAGTGAGAACCATTATTTTTACTAAGTTACTATTCGGTAGTGGTAATTAGTTTTGAACTAGTAATTATTCGATAACTTTTAACCGTTAGTGGATAGAATCTTTGAGAGTTAGTTTATAAGTGTTGTGAGCCCATTAAGACATTAAGAGGGTTAAGCCCAATTGTGTAGAGACTATATAAGCATTAGTCATTAAAGAAAATAGGGTTACACAATCATTTCATAAGTTTTTGAGAGAGGTAGAGAGAGCTAGGAGAGCTAGAAGAGGGTAGAGATTCAAGGGATTGGAGTTAAAGTGAAGTCTTAGCTTAGAATTGTGAAGATTTGAGGTAAGTGGGGTAGTTTTCATTCATAATCTCTTTGTATAATTTCTTTTCTACTTCTACCCATAAGTGCTTAATTGTATAAAGTGATTATTGTGAATTTAATTGATGAAATTCGTGCTTATGTGTTGATGCAATGTTTGGGCATGTGAATTTGATGTTAATTAAGTTGTTGAAGATGAATTTACATGCTCAAGTTATGTATATATGTATACTTGTGTTTTTGCTCAAAATTAGTGAAGTATAATGTTGTTGATGAATGCACTTCTGATTGTTGTTGTTGTTGTTGTTGTTATGAGATGTTGTTGTTGTTGATGATTGAAACCTTGGGTAATCTTAACCATAGAGCTTGAAGTGAACTTGTGTTGTTCTTGAGAACAATTTATGAAAAATGGATCAAATGACGATTTTTGTTGAAATGATGTTTTGGTTCAAATTTTATATGGTTTTGAATCTCTTTTGATGTATATAAATGTTTAGACAAACTTTGGGATCAAATTTGGACTTAGGGAATTCAAAATTGGGATTTTCGGGTGAAAAATGGAGTTTTCCCCGAGAGCTATCTGTCATAACTCGCCAAGACGAGTAAATTTACTCGCCGGGGTGAGTTGCTCTCTGACAGCATGTTGTGTTTCGTGTTCTTGCGTCTTTTTCACACATTTCTTTTTTGAATTGGCTTTTGGTGTAAACATGAAAGTTTTAGGTAATTGTGTTAGCTTTCTAGTGGCATTGGTTTGACTTTAAAAAGATTTTTAGATTTTGAGTTATGATGAAAACCCTCCAAGTAGGTCTTGGAGACATTTTAAGGAAACTTAGCATAACTATTTCCATGTCAACCCGAAACTTATGGTTTGTTTTCCAAACTTCAAAACTTGGGTATTAAGGAGTTCAATTAAGGTGTTTAAGAGTATTTAATCTATGATGTAATGGATCTAACTTGGTTTTGTTTTGAAAATGAATTGGTTTTACAATATGGAAGAAATGATACAAACTTGTCGTAACTTTGTGATTTTGATGATTTTGTCGTAGTCGGCCGATGAAACGCACATGTATATTCAACTACACTCATATGTTATCTAAGTTTATGCATAGTCGAGGCCCTAGAGTTTGTTTACTTGGTTTTAGTCCAATTGTTTCAATTATTTTCAAGTTGTAAAATGAGAAACGAACTTTGTCGAAAATGATTCTTTAAAGCCGCTTACCTTATAAATCTTTCGTGAATAGCTTTATATGATTATATGAAGATATGTGAATGATTGTTAGGTGTTGAATATGATGTTTATCATAAGGTGTTGTATTTTCTCCTTTACTTGGATTGTGAGAAATAGTATGATGTTGTTGAATAATATGATAAAGTCGATGTTGATGAATACATATATGTTGAATGATTGTGATATTGTTGGTGAATACATATATGTTACTTGATTGTGATATTGTTGGTGAATGCATATTTGTTAAGCGATGGTGATTTTGTTGGTGATTACATATATGCTAAATGATTGATAATGATGTGGCGATGACTCTTGATTGAATTATGACTTGATTGATTGTGTGGACGTAAATACTTGATAATGCAATTGTTGTTGAAGTC